>Ga0302127_10000525_pt1 | contig 21560 bp, 16 predicted proteins | sample CB4_SCM_MG_FD_204452 | JGI IMG/M metagenome (GOLD analysis project Ga0302127, IMG submission 204452) | Marine microbial communities from Western Arctic Ocean, Canada - CB4_SCM | ecosystem: Environmental > Aquatic > Marine > Oceanic | place: Canada: Western Arctic Ocean | collected 2017-09-24
TTCAAACGATTTAAAATGGCAAGAAAAAAACCTAAAAAGGAAGAAGTAGAAACGGAAATTCCTATAGAAAAGCCAAAAACTCGTGCGAAAGCTAAAACATCCAAAGCTAAAACATCCAAAGCTAAAATATCCAAAGCTAAAACAAAGGGTAAATTAACGGTATCTCAGAGAGAAAGAGATGAAATTGATGCAGTTGTTGATGCGGTATGGTCATTTGTTGGTAAACTAAAAAATGCACCGAGACATTTAATGGTCCTCGGTATTTTTATTGCTTTAATTGGAGCTAGTTTTTCAGGTTGGGCTCAAGAATTCGCGGGCCATGAAAAAGCAGGATACTGGTATGCCTTTACTGAAAGTGATGAAGAATTAACTCGTGATTTAGAAGGAATGTATCCTAAATATTCCACTGAAGATTCTCTTAAGATTGAAGGTGTTATTTCTGAAATTGAATATTTTGGAATCTTAGATGATTGTAGTGAGACTGATTTATCGAATAGAGACTTTTGTGAGAAATATCCCGTCATCCATAAAGATTTAGGATTAATTGAAACACACACATATCAAAGATTAGAAAAACATAGCGCCAATTCACTATTTCCGTCTCTTTTCAATAATGAAGAGGTTAATGGAAGTAAATTAGGCATAAATTTTGCAAGTGAAAATAAAATTGGCAGCGATACTGGAATTTATTTCGAAAATGAAAATGTCTCGTCAGCCGTTTTCACGGATGTTATTTTTGAAAATGTTCTTTTTTCTAATGTAGCTTTTACGGATACTTTCTTTGTTGATTGCACCTTCAACACAGTTTCTTTTTACAATGTTACTTTCACAAAATCTGTTTTTTCTAATAGTTCATTTGATGTTGTTCTGTTCAATAATGTATCTATCGATTCTAGTAGATTTGAAAGCAGTGATTTAGAACGTATTTTAGTTAAAGGATCAACATTTAATAATACTAATTTTGATAAAACACATATTCACGCTTCCAAGTGGTCTTATTCTTCATTAGAAAATGGCATTTTCCAAAGAAGTTCTATGGATATTGTAATTTTCCGTTCACTTAATGTTAATGATTTTATTATGGTTTTATCAACTATAAAAAATAACATTGACGCTCCAGATACTGCAAATTTCGATTTCACAATGATTAAGCTTGATAGAACCGAAATCCGAGTTTCAGGAGATGTGGTAAGTCAATATCCAGCCGGAGCACAACTTCATTTTGGTGAAATTCTCTGTATTCAATGTGATGAGGCTCAGATTAAACTAGGAGGGCAGGGCGCAGGAAATGCAGGTTCTACTGGAGGTTGGCTTGAAGGCGACGTTAAAGGTGAAGGGTTCAGACTTTCCCAATCTACTAATATTTCTTTAAATTTAAATCATGAATATATTTCTATAGATAATGAAAACATCAAAACAACAATATGGTGGAATATTTTGTTTAACGCAATCGCATTTTTAGGCTTTGGAATTCTTGTTTATGCGATTGGAGGAAGATCTACAGTTATGGGTCTTTTCAAATTCTTCTCACCATTTTTGATGACGGCCGGATTTTTCTCTATTATGTATATTACCATGTCGCAAAAAGATTTCTTAAATTTGAGTCGATTAATGGTTGTTTATTTTGTCCCTCCATTTGGAAAAGGAACTGTGATACCGGGAGGTATTGCTTTAGGTCTAGATCCTTGGGTTCTTGCAATCGCTACGGCATTTGTTGATATTGCAGTAGGGGTTTTCTTAACTTGGAATTTTGATTTAGCAAAGAAAATTCCATTTATTGGAAGTGGAATTACCAGGATTCAAAGTAAAGGAAAAGCTATGTTGATCTCACTCCCTTGGTTAGAAAGAGCTTCGGTTACCGGTATTATTGCATTTGTTATGTTTCCTTTCCAAGGTTCAGGTGCGGTTGGCGGAACCATTCTTGGAAGAGCTATTGGTATTTCTCCTAACAAAAATTTAGCTGCAGTAGCAGTAGGGGCCATTAGCGGCTCGCTTCTACTCTCCGCCTCAATAGTCTATGGCTTGGGTGTTTTGGCCGTCTTAGCACCTATCCAAGTCGCTGTAGCTGTTCTATTTGCAGGTCTTTTGATAGCTATCTACTTCACGTACCAACATTGGGATGATATTAATTTAGAGGATGTTACACAATCTTTAGGTTTACACAAAGAGGGAATGATTGGCGCACAACTAACTGCAGCTGGCGGAATGGTCGGTTCTGCAGGAGGCTCAGTTCTCAGAGTGGCCGGAGATACAGGGAAAAGTATGGCAAATGTTGCAGGAGGTACTGGAAAAATGATTACAAAAACAACCGGTAATTTAATGGGCTCTTTGGTAGGTACTTTTACGGATGAAAAATATGATTTTGTTGATGAAAATAAACCTATGGAATTGGATTCGGGAGTACTAGTCGCAATGCCCGAAAATGGAGCTAAACGTAGAGTAATTGTGACCGGAGGGGCTGGATTTATCGGGTCACATTTAGTAGATAGATTAGTTAAACGTGATGAACATGTTGTTGTTTTAGATAATTTTTCTTCAGGGGAATTAGAATTTTTGTACGATTCTATTGAAGAAATTACATTAATTGATGTTGATTTATTGAAAGATGATTTTGACGAATATCTTAAAGGTGCAAAAATAATATATCATTTAGCAGCCAATCCTGAAGTTCAATTAGGAATTACAAAGCCTGAAGTAATGCAAGAACAAAATGTAGATGTGACTGAAAAGGTTCTTAAGGCCATGAAGCGAACAGGATGTAATAGAATTGTATTCACTTCAACATCTACCGTTTATGGAGATGCAGAAACCATCCCTACTCCTGAAGATGCACCCCTTCAACCAATTTCGGCTTACGGTTCTAGTAAGTTAGATGCAGAAAAATTAATAGAAACTTACTGTAAAGAAGAAGGGTTTAGAGGTGTTTCATATCGATTTGCAAACTGTGTTGGACCTCGAAGCAATCACGGTGTAACATATGATTTTGTTCATAAATTGAAAACAGAACCTGAAGTCTTAGAAATTTTAGGTGATGGAACGCAACACAAATCATACTTCCATGTTGGAGATTGTATTTCTGCTGTTTTAGCAAAAAGCCCTGGTGAATTATGTGACAAAGGCGAATTTATTGCCTTAAATGTAGGATCAAAAGATGCGATTGATGTCGTAACTTTGGCCGATGAAGTTTGTAAGGCAATGAAATTGAAAGATGTCGGTTACAGATTTACTGGTGGTGTTGACGGAGGAAGAGGATGGAAAGGCGATGTAAAGAAAATGAGATTAGATATTAAAGCTATGAAATCTCATGGATGGAGCCCAAATTATACTAGCAGAAAAGCAATTCTTGAAACAGCCAAGTGGCTTGACGATAATTATTAAGTTAGACCGTTCAAGGCCAGAGTAGCTCCTGTAGTGTAGTCCGGCCCATCATTTCGGCTTCTCGAGCCGAGCACCCGGGTTCAAATCCCGGCGGGAGCACCAAATATTTTTGGCAATCTATTATATAGGAATTTTAGCAAAGCCAAATATGTGGCAAAGTATTATACTTGTAAATCTAGCGATTTGTTTTATTTTTGGAACCATTTTGCTTAATCGAAAATATGATTTATCTAAATTATATGGGATTGAATCGAAATCACTAGGAATTGCATTTCTATTGTTAATGGCTTTCAGTGTAAATTTAATGCCTTTGGTATCGGCAGCAGATTCTGATGATGATGGCGTGGATGATACTGAAGATGAATGCCCCGATACTGTTGCAGATGACGATTGGACTGTAGCCGAGAATGGTTGTTCATATCCTTCATATCTTGATAATGCTTGGAAGTGTATTGCAGGAGGGGTAATGGTTCGAGATTTGAGTGATAACGAGGATGAAGAATGCAGCGTCACCCTAAGTTATGACGCAACATATATGACCATAATAACTCCAGGAATCGCCAATCATGATATGGAAGGAGGTTTGGCTGGAGGAATAGATGCTCAAGATTATGCTTGGAAAGTACCATTAGTCCCTACTGATGATGATGACTGTAATCCAGAAATTTCAACAGATGGATGTGAAATGGCCCCTGATCGCGGACCTGTGGCAGTAGCAGTCAATGGAGTTCCGTTTTATGGTCCCGAAGAAGGTCCTGGCGGAGATGCTGTTGGCACCCATATTGGAACTTTTGTAGAAGATCGGCAGGACATTCAACTTGGAGTTTGTGGAGCTCATGCCGGACCTGGAGGAACATATCATTATCACTATGATGGAAATTGCATGCATTGGCATGGCGAAGAGTCTGATGATAATTATGAGATTTCCATAACTGACGATAAGGATTTCAGTCCTAATGATTTAACTATCAATGTAGGCGATACCGTTACTTGGACTAATGATGATAATTCAGCCCATACTGCCACAAGTACAAGTGGACCAACATCTTTTGATTCAGGTAATATGGCATCTGGAGCAACTTGGTCTTTCACATTTACTGAAGCTGGAGCATATGATTACAAATGTTCCTATCATAGTTCAATGACTGCTTCAATTACAGTAGTAGAACCAGAGATTGTTTGGACTGACTATGATTTTTCAAAAGTAGATAGCGCCGTCGCTTCACCAATTGTTGGGTTTGCATTTGACGGTTATCCAATCTATGGGGCTTATGGCACTGTCGATGGAGAAGTTACCTTAATGAGAAGTAATTATATTTTGAAAGATGGAGAAACTGGTTACAACGGCATTGATGATTACAGCTACAGTGCCGACAACGGCGGTCATTTAGATGCATGTAACGGCATTTTTAGCTCAACTCTAGAGTTTCCCGATGGAATCTATCATTATCATTCCACGATGCCAGTAGAAGGCGATAACCCATCTACTGACAATGCTTTTCCGTATTTCATTAATTGTTACGCTGGCGTAGCCGAAGGCTCTAATTTTGATGGAGGTGGCGGAGACCCTACAGTTGGCGGCCCCCCGGATGCAGATGGAGATCATGTTGGAGATGGTTGGGATTTATGCAGTGACACTGGTGATACCTCCTATCCAGAGGGATTTCCAATTTATCCAAGAGGATGCACTGGAGAACAATTTTCAGTCTTAAGCTCTGAAGATCAAGGTGTAGCTAAAATTGCATATGATGGAAATAATCCCCCTGCACCTCCTGATGGTGATGGGGATGGAATTCCAGACCCTCTTGACAATTGTGCAAATACTGAAAATGGAAACTTGGTTTACAGTGATGGATGTGATCATATAAGATACGATTCAGATTGGTTTGTTTGGGTTATGAATGGGACCCATGAATCAGTTATGGCTATAACTGACGACTCATTAAATTGGACACATTCTATTGTTTCTATCTATAATGAATCTGGCGTTTACAAACAACCTAGTTTCTACAATGTTGTAGAATACGAAACTGACTTAGTTATGAATCACACTTGGCTAGAAAATGGGCAATATTCAGCCAACATCACATTATACCGCATGGACACGGTATTAGCACAGAATAGTTGGGCTTTTTGGGTAGGATACAATGATTCTGATGGAGACGGTTTTGTAGATATTATAGATATTTTTCCAAACGATTCTAGTGAATGGACTGATTCAGATAGTGATGGGGTAGGAGATAATTCAGACACATGCTCGAATACCAACATTGGCATTGCAGTTGATAGTGATGGCTGTTCCAACGATCAAAAACTTGATGATGATGAAGATAATATAAACAATCAAGATGATTTATGTCCTAACGAAGATTCTAGTGGCTATGATGCTGACGCAAATGGGTGCGTAGATGATTCCGATAATGACGGTGTTAAAGACAATGTAGATGTTTGTCCTTTCGATGCAACTGACGGATGTCCTGCTGCTTTAGAAAATCAACAAACCGATACTGAAGTTCTTGGTTGTATGTATGATACGGCTAAAAACTATAATCCAGACGCTACAGAAGATGATGGAAGTTGTACTTATGAAATAATAGAAGATTCACCAGGATTCGGAATCTTTACAGCGATTATAAGTTGTTTAGTAGTAGCTTTTAGAAAGCGAGATTAATTTATCTCAAATATCTGCTTACTAAGGCCATTACTAAGAAAGCAGGTACAACTGCGACACCGTTCAATGAACTACTTGAGTTTACAGAATTATTATCTGCAGTCCCAGAAGTATCATTTGTATTCGTGCCATTTGTATCTGTACCATTTGTGTCAGTATTATCTTCTGAAGGGTTAACAATTATTCTTCCTATCATATTCAATGTTTCATGTGGTTCACAAATGAAATCATAAGTATCATTAGTTCCCTTATCAAATGTAAACGCATAGTCCATTTCAGTTTGCGGACTTCCAGTAGTAAAGATACCACTTGATGCAACAGCATTATGGTCTAGAAACTCGCCACTCCAAAAGAAACGAACCGTCTGCCCTTCATTGATTACAACTTCCGACGGTGAAAATCGAAGGTTAGTACTATCTACGGTAATTATGACTGTATCATCTTGAGTATCGGTTACTACTGCAGTCGAGGAAGCTTGCAGACTCAAAAAGCTAATGCCTAACATAAAGGCCACTAGTATTTTAGTGTTTAATGACTTAATCATAATTTATCGTTGGGATAACGCCATATAAAGCATAACTTCTAGTGCCTAGATATAGTGCCAACAGTTTTTTTTAAAATATTATACACTTTAATAGATAACTTTCTCTAATAATTATAGTATCATGGTCGATGAATTAGAAAATAGCAATAGCCAGAAGCTTCAAATCCAAAAACAATACAAGGAATGGAAAGAAGGAAATGGTAAGAAAGTGCATATCTCGACATATTACTCAGGGATGGATCGTTTAACTAATTTCAAACAGAATTATGGTAAAGGGTCAGGTGATATTCCAATGTCCAAAAATTTCCAAAGGGCTTACGGCATAATCGTACCATTTATAGCTCTTACAATCATAGGAATAGTACTTTATCTTTTCATAGGTTTAGCAATAGATGAGCTCTACTATTCTATTTGGTGTGACACAGATAGTAACTGGGAAAAATGCATAGGCCTTCCGGTATCTCCAGGAATCATAGTAGTTGCATTTTTAGATAGTTTATTACTATTATTAATGCTTAAAAATATGTTTAGAGAGCCTTGGAAAAGTCAGATTTTAGTTAAAACTAAAAATGGAGGTTATAATTTCCGTTTTAGAAAAGGTACAAAAATGGAATCTTATAAAAATAAAATACTTACAAATCTATTTCTCAAAGCTGATACTAACAAAGATGGTACCCTAGATTTCACAGAATTTTTGAGAATTGGTGGAGAAGATCCAATGAATCTAACAGACGAGGAAATTAAAGAATATGAAGAAGATTTTGAAAAAGCAGATAAAGATGGAGATGGAAAATTAAGTCTTGAAGAGATGAAAGATTTTTCAGATATTTAATTATGGAGTACTCATAAATTCAACAAATTCATCTTCGGTCCTTTGTTTTAAAACATAGTTATTCATTCTTTCAAAACCCATAGTAGACATAGAACTATTCCCATAGTCATGGCCTGGAAACATGTCAATATCGTCTGGAATTACAGATAATACCTTAAACAATGAATGATACATTTCTCTAGGATTACTTCCAGGCAAATCAGTTCTTCCGCATTCACCTACAAACAAAACATCTCCAGTGAATATAACTTGTTTATTGACAAAAAAACAAATTTCGTCAGGGCAGTGCCCTGGCGTAAATAGCACATTTACATCAATATTTCCAATTTTAAAATTATCGCCATGATCTACTTTTAAATCAGTATAAAACATAGCATTACGGTGGGCGATGATTTTTGCTCCGGTCATTTTAACAGCAACATCATTGCCTTCAATATGATCAAAGTGCCCATGTGTGTTTAGGATCCATTCGATGTCTAAATCGAGCTCTTTTGCTCTTGAAATTATTTTTTCAGGTTCAAATGCAGGATCAATCAAGGCACCAACTTTCGTTTCTTCACATCCTAAAATATAGCCAAAATTTGCCATATTTCCAACTGGAATTTGTTCAATAATCATGTAATCTAATTATACATCTTAAAATCTAGTAAAAAAGTTCTTCGTATACTTTCAGGTATTTTTGAATATATTGAATTAGGAATAGGAATCAATATGGATGTTTCAGACTTATATTTTTTATATTCGGAATCATTTCCATATTTCGAATTTGCAGAAGTTTCCAATAAATTCATTCCACTCATAAATAAGAGAAGAATAATTATCCAAATTAAACCAATAATAGTCCATAGAGCGACTCCATGGCTATAACAATAAACATAAATTCCAGACCAAAGAAAGATGTTACCGAAATAATTAGGATGTCGACTGATAGCCCATATTCCAGTTCTACACCATTTTTCACCATATAACTTATGCTTAAATTTGGTATAATCTGCCATTGATTCTATTGCGAACCCAATTCCAAACATTATGATTCCAATATAGGATAAGTTTGTAAGTTCAAAATCACCAGTCATTCCATTAAAGTATGTAACTGGAAGTGATAATAAGAAAACCCAAAGCATTTGGTAAACCCAAAAACCTAGAAAACTCCAAAATGCTTCACGCATTTCGTCAAATCTGTGATCTTCACCCCAGATTAATATTCGATAAAATAAATATCCACCAAGTCTAAATCCCCAAAGACAAACCATCAAGGTTGCCAACAATTTTGGCAAGGAAAAATCGTTTCCGAGCCATAGGGTAAAAGCAGCTAGAACGAGAAAATTACTCGTTCCAGCAAAGTCCGTTACCTTGTCCATTTTCAGAGTGTACGCTATAGCAAAAAAGCATAGTTGCATACACACTGTAATTAACAGCGAAACTAAAATTAAATTACTTTTGTATTCTATTAATTCAGTCATCTCGAGGCTTAGCCTCATTCACCTTTAATTCGCGGCCTTCAAGTTCGTTGCCGTTTAATGCTTCGATTGCTGCTGCCGCCTCTTCAGAGTTTGCCATTTCAACAAACCCAAATCCGCGACTTCTGCCGCTCATGCGATCTACTATTACCTTCGCATCTGTTACTTCGCCGTGCTCTGCAAAGAGCTCCTTCAATCCATCGTCTCTGTAAGACCATGGCAAATTTCCAACATAGATATTATTGCTCATTTCTCTTATCCTGCCCTGTCTCCAAGGCAAGCGTCCAGAAAGCCCCCTTCTTAAGGATTATCGTTCAAAAGTCGTTACCTAGCTCTCTTCTAGTCTGTCCTGGGTCAATAAATGGAAGAACAAACGCAATTAGGAGCTGACAAGTTCCCCCAATCATAATGGTAGTTGTATAGGTAAAGTTCTCTTCAAAATAGCCAGCCATCTTCAATCCAAAGAGCGCTCCAAAATTAAGCATAGCCATATACAAAGTAAATTGAGTAGCTCCAACTTTTGGCCACGTAACATTCATAAATAATGAAATAAGAGAAATTCCCATTGCAGCTCCAAAGAAAGGATAGATAACGATCAACCACCACATAACTCTCTTATTATCCCATAATGGTTCAGCAAGAGCAATTGTAAAGATAGACAACCCAGTAAGAATTGCAAATAAACTAGCGATGCGTCTAGCTCCATATTTATCAGCAATAAAACCTCCAGCAAGAGTTCCAGCAATACCTGCAGTTACTGCCCATCCGCCAGTTACAAGCACATATTCAGTATCACTCCATCCCAAGTCTTGGATGAATAAAACGCTCAGAACAGGGATCAAAAACTCCCAAAAATAAGTTAACATGGCTAATAAGATACCAATTAGCGGGGCTTTGAGAGACAGGGCTTTGACAATGTCACTTTGTACGGGCGCTAAATCATAAAATTGAACACCAAAAGAGTTCCATTCTTCTCTTGGTTTTGCATAAAATACAAAGTACCATAAAGCTCCAAATATTAGTGTAATAAGAGTAACGTATGTTGTTGATAATACATCACCAATAGTTAAAAGTAAAAAGAAGAATAAGAATCCCATTATAGCCAAATCAACTAAAATTGCACGCCCATGATCTGATGAATAGGCCATTTCTTTTATTTTTCCAGCAGTTCTTATCTTTGCAACGTTCTTCTTTTTTGGTTCTTCAGTTTTTTCTTTAATGACTGCTTTACCTTCTCCCCAAGGGAATAATTTTTCACCAGGCCTTTCTCTAATAAAAATAGGAAGGCACATAATCATCAATAGCATTGGAACCATCAAAAACAATCCTCCTTGAACTCCCAAGGAACCAATGAAGTATCCAATACCTGCACCTCCAATCATAGTACCAAATCGTTTTGCACCAAACATGAAGCCATTAATTTTGCCAAATTCTTCCGGACTCAAAATATCTACGGCCAAACCATCTACTGCAACATCTTGTAGTGATGCAAATAAATTATGGCAGAATAAAAGTCCAGTTAACAAAAATACTTTATTCTCTATATCTGGAACAAATACAATAATAAAGACTGTCAGAACCATTCCGGTTTGTGCACCTAGAATCCATGGTCTGCGTCTACCCATAGGTAAGTAGTGATAAGTATCAACATAAGGGCCCCAAAGAAATTTGAAAACCCAAGGTAAATATACCCAAAATAGCATATTTCCAATTGCTGCAGCCGAATACCCTCTTTCTGCGAGGAATGCAATCAAAGTGAATGAAATAAAACCTGAAGGAATTCCTTGAGCCGTATACAAAGCACAAAGGCTGATGGCCCTCGCAGTCCAACTAGTAGTCAAACTTAATTGATCCGAAACAGTGTCATCCCATACAAAATCATCATCTCCTGAAGCTTCAACTTCTACATTACTTTCAGATTTCCGATTCTGCCTGAAAATATACCAAGTCATTCCTATTGCAATAATAATAAACGGAAGGAAAAACAGACCTCTAATATTAGTAAGTCCCTGACTAATCAAATTTACAAAATCATACTCGTCTAATAAAATAACTGAAAAACTATTTACGGCCGACATAGACGTCCCTCCGTCCAAAACCAATCTGGCAGCTAGCGTTTGATTTCCTTTACTAACTTCCTCAGGAATAGAAATTTCCCAAGTTGCCCAATTTTTGAGATTAGAGGTGTCAGTTGCAGGATACCATTCACTCGCTCCGAATTTAACTTGAACTCCAACTGTGGGTTTGTTTGCCGTTACGGCCGTACCCTTCAATATCGTTCCATTATATATTTCAGGTTTTTCTAATACAATAGTCCCATTAACTTCACTTTCAACATATGCCAAAGTCCAATTTACAGAAATATCGGGATCGATCATTCCTGCGATTTCAACAAATATCAGAGGATCGGCTTGTCCATACCCATATTCATTATCAGGCCTAGTTTCAACTAGCGAACAGTCATTTGTTACAAGACCGCCATCATTCAGTATTTCTCTTTCTATAGAATATCCCGCTACAAGAGTATCTTTAACTTCAGCAGGCGTCAAATCAGGATTAGCTTCCAAGGTCAAAGCAACAATACCCGCCATCAGCGGAGTAGCCATACTTGTACCACTCTTACTCGTATATCCAGTTACAGTTCCTTTGTTTGGTGCCCAAATATCACTACCAATGGCAGCAACATCTGGTTTTACACGACCATCTGAAGTATATCCTCTTGAACTGTAAACTGCCAAATTCAAATCTTTATCTAAAGAAGCTACAGTAATGGGCAATCTTGAATCCCCAGGCGAATCAATAGTATTGCATCCCATAACAGTAGCAGCTCCAAATTCATTTCCAGCACTTAGAGTAACAACAAGTCCAGATTCTACAGCTGCATCGGAAACTTGACTCCAAGCCGAACTTCCATCATTATCAATATGGAATTCTACTTGTTGTTCACCTAAACTAGAAGTCATAACACGTATATTAGGTTGAATAACTTTTTGGTTTTCAATAGTCCATTCAATTCCTCTAATAATATCTTCAATATCTCCTTCACAGCAGGATAAAACATTGACTAAGTGGGCTTTAGGTGCGACTCCAATGTAAGGATTACCGTCTGGGGCCGTTTCACCGGCTCCAGTTCCTGCAGCAATTCCAGCTACATGAGATCCGTGAGTTCCACTATCTAATGATTCTCCAGGTTGACATGGAGAACATATCAAAGAATCTTGAACTGCATCATAATATGCTGCAACTTTGAAGTCATTAGTAAACGGATTATCATCCATATCATCTAGTCCAACATGAGCATTGTCTACCCCGGTATCAACGATAGCAATTGAAATCCCTTCACCATAAAGACCATAATTTTTCCAAACTTGGTCTACCCCCATATTGGGTACAGCTTCATTCATATCGGGAACTGCTTTTCCAATATCATCAAGCATTACGATGCCATCCCAACTAGCAACCTCATGAATTATATCACGAGACATGGTAGTTCCAATCAGGTCAATAAATTGAGCACGAAACGTAACTTCAATTCCAGCATCTTCTAATCTCTGAATATCATAATCTGTTGGATGGTGATCATATCTAACAAATACACGAGCTTCCCCTATATCGTAAAATTGCTCACCTTGTTGTAATTTCCAAATAAGAAGATCAGAAATTCCATCATGATTTTTATCTCTAGAATAAACATCCCACCATTCTAGTTCTTGATTAACATTATTCGGTTCAACTGCATTTTGAGTACTTACTCCCATACTCAGGCATAAAATTAATACGATTCCAAGAGCCCATATTTTCCGCAGCATTGTCCAAGATATAGGACTTTGATTAAAGAGGTTCCGATTTTTCTTTATTTCCAAATCCGCCTCTAACTCGTACAGCCATACCTTGCTGTCCAAGTTCTAATTCTTTGGGCGAAACAACTAATTTTCCGAATGCTATCAATTCATCATCTGGAGTAACTACAATACATTCATCCATAATTCTTAATTTAGAATCAATATCCTCTATAAATTTACAAAAAACACTTTTACCATTCTTATTAAATTCAGCAGTTTCAGGATTTATTACAACTCTAAATTTAGTCATTTTTGAGTGTTTATGGAGTAATTTAGCTCCACCTTTTTGTAATATGAATAATCCTCTTCTGTGAGATAAAGAAACCATATGTTCACCATCCAGAAGTAAATTTCGTAAACGTTTTGTTTTTTTACTAATGACTAATTCAGTATTCTCTTCTGTAAAATATTTTCCAAATCCATTTCCAAATTGATAATCCAAAATTGTTTTCACTCTCTCAATCCCCCATTCTTCCATTTTCCATCCTTCTAAATCTTCTTGTAATAAACCAGGATGGAACGGATAAGTTTCAGACAAATGCGTAGGTATCTTTCCAAAATAGGGATGTGTCATATTTCCATTATCAAATGAATTTGAAAGTCTTGTAAAGATTGGTCTAATATCCGATTCAATACCTGTTTTGAGAGGAGTTTTATAACGATAAGCAGGTTCAAACTGACCGATCCATTCAATTTCGTTTTTTATTACATCAAAGACTTTCATTAAAGCCGGAGAGCCTCTCAATCGTATTTCTACCAATTCCCATAGTAAACCATCATGAATTGCTTGTTTGACTCTTCGAATTTCTGCGAAAGAAACCATTAGGTTGTGTTTAGCTATGATTTTTTGTCTTTCTTTTTTTCCAAGTCCTTTTAATTTCTTTACAGTCATACCTGGAGCTGCAGAAAATTCCCCAGGCAATTCTTCTAATTCATCTAAATTTCGGGTACCCCAATTAAACATCAAACTGTCTCTAGAAGCAAATTTAGCATAACTGGCACTATCAAACACATCGCATCCTAGGAAAGTAGCTAAAGCAAAAAGGATAGGGTGTCCACAACCAAACAGATGGACTGGTCTAGAACAGTCAAGTCCTTTTTTGGCAGCAATAATAACTTCAGCTAGAATTTTGAAATTATTTTTTTCCATCATAGGAACTACGCCCCCTATTGGGAAAAGTTCAGCTTTCGTAGTTGATGCCATTTCAGCAGCTTTAGTTCTTAGATCTAGATGGCGGCCACCTTGAATTGGTGCAGCTAAGAACATATTTTCTTTATTATTATCAGCAATTTCAATTCGTTTTTGAGTTTCAGTTAATTCATCTTTTGCTTGTTCAAATCTAGTTTCAGGTTCACAAAAAACATCCAAAACAGTCCCAATATCAACACCAATTTTCTTTTGAAATTCAAGAATCACTTCTGGTTTCATTTCGATTTCGCCATATACATGAGATTGGAAAGTTCCACTGTCAGTCATAATTGGGCCTGCCCAATTAACTAATTCATGGACTCCCCTTTCTTCGGCAATTTTTTTTAATTCTGGACTTTTATAAATGATATAGCTATTCGTAATAATTCCTTGCGCTCCACATTCTGCAAGCTCTTCCATAGATAATGTTAGAATTTTAGGATTAACAACTGGCAATAAGGTAGGAGTTTCTAGAACTCCATGCGATGTTTTAATTTTGCCAAGGCGTGCCAATCCGTCACGTTTACTGATTTCGAACAACGTCTAATCACAAAGAAACCTTTATTTTAATCCACGTCTAAAACTACACATGGAAAAATCGACGATTCGAATAACGGGGATGACATGCGCATCCTGCGTTGCATCCGTCGAATCCATAGTTGGCAATCTAGAAGGCATAGAATCAGTAAAGGTTAATCTTCCTCTTGAGAAAGCTACAGTTAGGTGGGTAGAAGGGGCCAATAAAGATTTGAAAATGATTGAAAGCGCCATCAGTGCCGGAGGCTTCGGATCTGAAGAACACATAGATCCTAAGAAATATAGGCAAGAATCTATAGATACTTCAAGTAAAATGGGCATACAGGTTGCTATATCTTTAATCTTAACAATTCCAACATTTATTTTGACAATGTTTATTGGAGACTTTGGTGAAATTATAGGTCTTAACTTAAGACTGACAATTGCTTTCATTCTGTCTTCAATAGTTTACATTTTTGCCGGTAGAGATTTTCACACGGGAGCCTGGAAAGCAATCTTATCTGGAAGAGCAAATATGGATGTTTTGGTCCATTTAGGTACTACTACAGCCATGATTTGGTCCTCGCTTGTAGTTTTCGAACCATTTTTAAATTTTTTACCGTCTATTTTTTCGTCAACAAAGCATGTTTATTTTGATGGAGCTGCGTTTATCATATCTTTTATTCTACTTGGCAACTGGTTAGAATCCAGGGCTAAATTGAGAGCCACAGATGCGGTATTTTCGCTGATCGATCTTCAACCTAAAGTCGGTTTGATTGTAAATGAAGATGGAACGGTTTCTGAAATGCCAGTCGAATTAATCGAAGAAGGTACTGAGTTATTAGTCAAGATAGGTCAAACTATACCTCTAGATGGGGTGGTGGTGAAAGGCACAACTTCGATAGACGTATCAATGATGACTGGAGAATCAAACCCTCTTTTTGTCAGAGAAAATGATACCGTCATGGGGGGTACAATAGTTTTAGATTCACCTATAAACATAAGATCAACTAAACCTCACGATGACACAATATTAGCAAATGTCATTGCACTTGTGGATGAAGCGCAAATGGGCAAAGCACCAATTCAAAGATTGGTTGACCGAATTTCTGCCGTTTTCGTTCCCGTAGTAGTTTTTTGTGCCGTTCTTGCATCTTTTTGTTGGGCTTTTTTTTCAGAAGGTTATGGAGATTACAATGCTACAGAACTAGGAATCATGGTTTTAGTTTCGACTTTAGTCATTGCCTGTCCATGCGCATTAGGTTTGGCTACACCTACGGCCCTTATGGTTGGCACAGGTGTTGGTGCTCAATATGGTTTGCTAATCAAGGGGATAGATGCTTTGCAAAAGGCATACACTACAGATACCTTAGTTTTAGATAAGACTGGCACTCTTACAACGGGAACTCCGTCCGTGATAAATATCAATACGATAAATTCAAATGGAGAAAATCCTCTGACAATTGCAGCTTCTCTTGAAACAGGTTCAACTCATCCAATTGCTAAAGCTATTGCCAAAGCTTATCAAGAATCAAAGAAGAAAATGATAATTTTCGATAAAGTGGAGAACATTGGCGGCATGGGTTTGCTAGGAATTTCTGGAGATGAGGAATATGCTGTAGGAAATCAAGCATTGATGGAAAGCATAGGAGTTGAAATTTCAGATGCTAATAAAGAACTAAGTGAAATATTGATTGATGGAACTACTGCAGTCTTCGTGTCCAAGGGAGATAATCTGATTGGGTGGATTGAAATGAAAGATCAATTAAGAGAAACTACCCGTTTGGCAATTTCAGAAGCTAAGAATCTAGGTCTTGAGGTAATCATGTTGACTGGAGATAGGACTGAAACTGCCCTAAGTATTTCCAGAGAAGTTGGAATTACAAAATTTGAAGCAGAAGTCAAACCAGATGAAAAAGCAGCCTACATCAAGACACTGCAAAGAAACGGCTCATGCGTTGCTATGGTTGGAGATGGCGTTAATGATGCTGCAGCCTTGGCCATGGCAGATGTTGGAATAGCAATGGGTGCCGGCAGTGATATCGCTCTCGAGGCAGCAGACATAGTCCTTCTTCGTGATGATTTACTAGATGTAGTTTCTACTCTACATTTAGGTAAGGCTATAATGAGTAAGATTCGAAGTAATTTGGCTTGGGCTTTTGTTTACAATTTGATTGGTATACCTTTAGCCATGGGTGTACTCATTCCATGGACTGGATGGCTATTGCCTCCGGCATTCGCAGCAGGCGCAATGTCGTTGTCTAGTGTAAGCGTAGTCTTGAATTCTTTAACCCTCAGGACTTGGAAGCCAATAAGGGCATGATTTTTTAATCATCCTTCTCACTGATTCTATATGACTGAGAAATTACAATTCCGGATCGACGGAATGACTTGCGGAGGGTGTTCGGGTAGGGTCAAGGGAGTACTTGAGTCAAATTCGAACGTAGAATCGGCCGCCGTATCTCACGAAAATAATACTGGAACAGTAATCACCAATGGTCAGATAAGTGCCGGTGAGTTGGTTAAAATAATTGAACAAACAGGATATAGTGCAGCTATTTCGTCCAGCCCATAAAGTTCCCAATACAGTTTGGAGTTCAGAAACGCCTCTTAATCTCAAACCTCGTTTTATTACTCTATTTTTTCTAGTTTTGGGATTGTGGATTTTTGGAACCGGTGAAGCAATCTTAATTGGTGCAGGAATTGGAGTTAGCCCATGGACAGTTCTTGCTCAAGGAATAACCGAACAGACCGGTTTTACCGTAGGAATATCGACATTCATTGTAGGCGTTTTAGTTCTTCTTTTTTGGATACCTCTGAAAGAACGTCCAGGAATTGGTACAATTCTCAATATTATATTAATTTCAATGGCAATAGATGTAATGGAACCATTTATTCCAAAGCAAACAGAGACAACATTAGGCATGCTTCAAGCAGCAATAGGAATTATATTCGTTGGAATTGGAAGCGCACTATATCTTACTGCTAATTTGGGTCCAGGTCCTCGCGACGGATGGATGACTGGAATTCAAAAAAGAACAGATTGGCCTATTGGAAGAGTAAGAATAGGCATAGAAATTGTAGTTTTAAGTTTGGGTGTATTATTAGGAGGAATTTTTGGTATTGGTACAATTATGTTCGCCTTAGGAATAGGTCCGGTTGTAGCAATTTGCTTAGGAATTGTTGCACGCTGGACTAAGCTATAATTCTATTAATGCCCTAGTAAAATGACAATTTAGCGGGCCGGTAGATCAGCCTGGAAGATCGCCTCCTTGGCATGGAGGAGGGCGCGAGTTCAAATCTCGCCCGGTCCACCATTTGGTGTGAATGGAACTTACTCCGGAAATTCAGTCAACAGTTGCAAAAGGCATTGCCCTTACTGTAGTGATGCTTTCAACAGGTGCTTTGGCACGTTATTTCAATGTAAAAGTTAATTACACTCGAAAAATTAATCATTTTGCTATATTTTTCTTACCCGTTTTTATCGATAAACAATTCAATGCCGAAACTTTTACAGATTTTATTTATTTAGCAATAAGTGCATTGATAACCACAGCATCTCTTCTTGCCTTTTATGAGCCAATAAGAACCTTATTGCCTCCTTTTCAGTTGATGTTTGAAGGGTTTGATAGGCCTGAAGATAGGCCACATACCTTAGTTTGGTTATGGACTCAATTTGCCGCCGGTTTTGGCGTAATGTTGCCCATGATTTGGCTGTATGGTCAGTGGGGCTTAGAATCATTAGTTCTTATTCCAATTTTGATCAACGTGCTAGGAGATGGTTTGGCTGAACCGGTAGGCGTACGATTTGGTAAGCATGAATACAAAACTAGAGCCTTGTTTACCAATAAAGAATATTTTAGAACTTTAGAAGGAAGCGCTTGTGTATTGATTACTGGTTTCTTAGTCATAGGAATGCATTATGAATATTTTACAACAATTCAATTTATTCTAGCTATGTTATTTATTCCTATAATCATGACGTTAACTGAAGCTTATTCTCCTCATACTTGGGATACACCATTTTTGATGTTTACAGGATATGTTTCATTAATATTGATAATGCAATTCTAGTTTATTTTTTCTCTAGTACCATCAATGTAATTCTACTAATACAGACCAATTCTCCGTTATCATTCGTAATTTCAGTCTGCCATACCTGAGTAGATTTCCCTCTTTTGATAGGAGTACATTTTCCAGTTACATTTCCTTCTTTAGCCATTTTGAGATGGTTAGCATTAATTTCTACACCAACAACATGGTATTTTTCAGGATCAACGGTGAGATATCCGCCATAACTTGCTAAAGTTTCAGCAAGAGCTACTGAAGCTCCACCATGTAAAATTCCAAAAGGTTGTTTAGTTCTATTATCAACTGGCATAGTCCCAACAATATAATCTTCGCCTAATTCAGTTACTTTGATGCCAAGATGTTCAACCATAGTATTCTCAGTCACAATATCATCAACATCATATTCTTTGAACCAAATACTCATTATTCTAGTTCAATACTAATTACATTTATAACTTACGTAGAAACTAAGAAATCAATGATTTTTTCACTATAAATTTCTGGTTCTTGAAGAAACGCCCAATGAGAAACCCCCTCAAACTCTATAATTTTTGAGCCAGTAATCAAACTATTCATTTTTCTTCCAGATTCAGGATCAACCCACTTATCTTTCTCACCGCTGAGAATGAATGTAGGTATATTGAGATGTCCAATTTTTTCGAATACCTGAGTCATAGAATAATCGCCAATATAGCCGCCGGTTGCCCTTAGATGCCCTCTTACAGTTTGAATAGTATCATGATTCCAAAATCCTCGCACAACAATAAGATCGATGAGTTTTTCTCTAGTGTCGATATTTTTTATTAACTGTAATTCATTAAAAATTAGTTCTTCAATCGATTTTTTTAGCTCTTCATTAATTTCTCCATTACTGTAAACAGTTTCAAGCATATCAAACAAAGCAGGCGATGTTGGTGAATAAGGAAGTCCTGTTGAAGCAACTAGAGTCAAAGAGCTAACAAGAGGTTCTATTTCTACAGCAACCATAGATGCTATAGCTCCTCCTGCAGAATATCCAAGAAGGTGAATATTTCTTTCTGATTGGAAAGGAATAAATTTTTCGAGCAACTCAATTGTTTGTTCAACATATACTTTTTCAGATTCAATAGGTTGAATAGGGTCAGATAAACCTCGTCCGTAGAAATCAAATGCCAATACCTGAAAATTTTTAGAGACTAATTCTTCAGTTAAATCGTCAAAAACTTCTTTCGGTGTAGTTAATCCATGCATCAAAACTACAAGATTTCTACTTGATTCACCAGTAAGTGAGTAACGAACCCTTCCCAATCTTAAGCTAGTGAATCGATCTATAATCTCCACAAGCTCTTTTGGGGGGTAGAGATATAAAATTTATTAGCTAGGGCCTAGACAAAAGGAGCTACGAATTCTTCAGAAAGTTCCCACAATTTTTTGTTGTGTTCTTCATTTTTGGCTTTACCTGATCCCTTTTTCACTTCACAATTTGAAAAGAATTTTCCAGTAATATCTTTTACATCATTAGAACAAGCCAAATGAATGCTGGTTTTGGCCCCTTTCTTTACATTTATTGCCATCAGAGTTTTTGCAAAACCAAGTATCCCTCTCCAGAGCAGATTATTGTTATTGCCAAATTTGGAAGCTACAAATCCCGGATGTAAACAATTTGCCGTAATTCCCAGATCCTTCACTTTTTTGGCTAATTCATAAGTGAACATAACATTGGCTAGTTTGGATTTCTGGTAGGTTTTGAAACCCCGATATTTATTTTCTCCATTGAGATTGTCGAATTCAAAGCTGATTCCGTAGTGGGCACTTGATGAAACATTTACAATTCTTTTGTAATCACTTTTTTCAACAAGCGGTAATAATTTTTTTGTCATTAGAAAATAGCCTAGATGATTCAAAGCAAAGGTTCGTTCAAATCCTTCTTCCGTAACATCTCTAAATGCAAAATAGGCTCCAACATTGTTTATCAAAACATCAATTTTATCGTATTTTTCAGACACTTCATCGGCAACTCTAGAGACCTCTTTCATCAATATTAAGTCAGCTTTGAAAAAATCAATATCAATACTGTCTGCAATTTTCTTTATTTCTTCTGTAACTTTCTTTCCTTTTTCTTCGTTTCTTCCGATAAGAATCAAATTATAGCCGTTCTTAGCCATTCCAATGGCAGTTTCCTTGCCTATTCCGTCAGTAGCCCCAGTGATTAGGCAAGTACGACCATTCATATCTCTGCGATTCGTTTACAGTATAAGAAGTAGTTAGATTATTCAGACTTTCCTCAATCTCAATATTCATCCCAATCATATTGCCAATTATCATTAGAACTGAATGAGGTATGAATTGCACAATTACTAACATTATTCAGACTTTTTCAGCAAATATCGATAATAGTGCAAAGTTCCAGCCTTAAATGCTTCATAAACGGGCGTACCTTCAACTCCGGCAAAAGTTTCGAAGCTTTTTCGCATAGTTCTAGGTACTTTTTCACCAATTGCTTTGGCTTTAGCGTCATTTATGTCATCCAATGCCATCAAAACTTCTTTTGTAATGTCTTTTTTCGATATTATTTCTAATTTTGCCTTTTCAAAAAAGGAATTGACTGATTTTATCGTTGGTTTATCTCTAAAATCGGTCCAACAAAAGAATCCCCCTGGTTTCAAAACCCGATATACTTCATTAACAAATTTTTCCATATTCCCGTAACAATGTGAAGATTCAACATTGTAGACAATGTCAAAACTAGAATCAGACATAGATAATGATTCAGCATTTTCTTCTTTGAAAGATAGGTTTTTTTGTGATGCATACCATTTGTTTGCAAGTTCAACAGCACTCTTTGAGAAATCAACAGCCACCAAAGATTTAGGTTTTGCATATTTTGCAATCCATGAAGCTCCTCCTCCCCTGCCAGATCCAACTTCTAAGACGTCTTTATTTGATAAATTAACATCTCTAATATTTTGGTGGTATAGTTGAATGAATAATCGATACGCTTCATCTTCATCATCCAATTCAGGCCCCTCATCGTCAATAAATCCATAATTCATGAAACGAAAGTCAGAACGATCATGA
>Ga0302127_10000526_pt1 | contig 21472 bp, 19 predicted proteins | sample CB4_SCM_MG_FD_204452 | JGI IMG/M metagenome (GOLD analysis project Ga0302127, IMG submission 204452) | Marine microbial communities from Western Arctic Ocean, Canada - CB4_SCM | ecosystem: Environmental > Aquatic > Marine > Oceanic | place: Canada: Western Arctic Ocean | collected 2017-09-24
AACAAAATTACTGACCTTCCACGACAAAGTCCCTGCGTTTCTCGACGGCGGCGACACACCACGGGCATATCTTGAGCGGTGTCTCGAAACAATCGAAGCCCGCGAGCCCGACGTGAAGGCCTTTGTCACAATGTCGATCGACCGTGCGCGCCAGACCGCCGACGAAGCGTCAGAGCGCTATCGTAAAGGCACGCCTCTATCGCCGCTCGATGGCATGCCAATTGCTATCAAAGATGTGTTTGAAACCGCAGATATGCCGATGCAACTCGGTAGTCCGTTGTTCAAAGGCTATGAAACCGGTTGGGATGCGGCGTCGGTCTATTTTCTACGCCGTGGCGGTGCGGTGGTCATTGGTAAAACTGTCACTACCGAATTTGCCTTTGGGGAACCCGGTCCGGCACGCAACCCGTGGGACACAAACCGAACACCCGGCGGCTCATCAAGCGGCTCTGGTGCTGCAGTTGGAGCATCCATGGTCCCGGCAGCGACGGGAACACAAGTCCGAGGTTCAGTCCTACGGCCTGCCTGTTTCTGCGGTGCCTGGGCGTTAAAGGCATCGCATGGTGCCATCAATACGCGTGGAGGCTTCCCCTCTCCACCTAGCGTCGGACATCTTGGGATACTCGCTGGCTCGTTGGCCGATGCTTGGATCAGTGGTTATTGGCTCTCCAGAAATGCTGGCGGCGATGCCGGTCATCCCAGCCTTAAAGGCGAAGCAATTTTGCCCAAAGCCAAAAAACCAGCTCGCGTGGCGCGAATCGAAAGCGCCGGCTGGCTGGAAACGCCGGAAGAAACGCGCGCCATTTTCGATAAAATGACCCGCAAACTAGAAGGGCGTGGCGTTGAAGTCGTGGGACGTCAGGATGACCCGGAGCTCGAGGCGTATGAGCAAGATTTGATCAAGCTGCGCGAGATCATGGAAATCACATTGGCCTATGAAGGTCGCTGGCCACTCATGATGTATGCAGACCAAAATCCGGAAAAACTTGGCGACAGGGTTCTCAACAGGGCCCTTTCCTCCGCCGATGTTACGCCAGAACAATACGAAGAATCCTTGATCTGGAGCGCAGAAGCCAAGATCCGACACGAAGCGCTCTCAAAAAAGTATGATGCGCTGATCACGTTGAACGCCACAGGTCCCGCTCCGGAAGGAATGCCGGTTGGCAATGCGGTGTATGGCGAATACTCCTCACAACTCGGTGTACCCGCGCTCAACGCCCCTCTTCTGGCTCAGGACGGAATGCCATTGGGTATTCAGCTTATCGGTTATTATCGCCGCGATTACGACCTCATTGCGATCGCTCACTGGCTCATACATGCGGTATTGCGTGACGAAGATTAACTCACACCTAAGTCGCTCTAGATCATGAAGCCGCTTTGCGCCATGATCATGAAATATTGCGACCATAATTATTTTTAGCAGACACTTAGAGACCCCGGAGACGACAGATGACCCGAAACGATGTGGCCCGAGTTCAATCCTATCTCCGTAAAACCTTTGGAAATAATGGGATTGAAATTGATATACCGGAAAAACCCGGACAACCCGTTGAAGTACGTGTTGGGCCTGAATTTATTGGCGTCCTGCACCGGGACGAAGATGAAGGCGAAGTGTCCTATTCCTTGATGATGTCGATTCTCGAAGAAGATTTACCGCCAGATACGTCGCGGTAACCAATTCATTTCTAAATTAGAAACGGGTGCCGGGGAGAGAATTCAACTCCTTCGCCGTGACTTTTCCATCACGATCAATATCAGCATTCCGGAATTGTGAATTCAAACGATTCATGGAGCGTTGGTAACGTCGAGCCAAGCCACCCCCAGGTCCGAAACGCCGCCTTTGGCTAGAGAGATATTCTTTTCGCGTTACGACACCATCACCATCGCGATCATATCCTGCCGTAGAGAGTGAGAAAGTTGGTTCAACTGTCTGCGGCGCTTCCTGACGAAGAGCACTCTGATTCGTCGGCAAGCCCAGTTTAGCAAGCGGATTACGGCGCAATTTTCGCAACGCATCCTGTGCTGGATTGCGAAATTTCGGCTGCAGAATTGTCTTATCCCGATTATAGTATTTTTGCAGATCGCGCTCCCAGGGCTGCGCTGGCTGCTGGGCAAGCGCCTGTGTGGGCCAACCAACCATGCCGCGATTAACAAGCCTACAGGAGATGACTTAAGCACCATCATAAAGCTTACCTAATATGCATAATCTTTGAAGATGGAATCAACGTTACCATCCCAGACCCCATGAAATTTCTCAAGTTTTTCTTCAGCAGCGGTGCGTCCACTATCGACGATTTCATAAAGCGTCCCGAGAAAACCAGTCTCATCGGTGCCAACAGCATCTAAACGATTGCGCCGCCTCAGCCCCGCGCTTGAAATTTCTAGGGTTGCACGAGCAACTTCCTGCAATGTTCCATTCCTAAATGGCGTCTTTAACGCTTGCTTGGGAACTTCAAGCCTCAGATATTCATGCTCCGCCGGCGTCCAGTCCTTCACCAAATCCCAGGCTGCATCGAGCGCGGATTGATCATAGAGCAATCCCGTCCACAAAGCTGGCAGCGCACATAACCGCCGCCAAGGACCACCGTCTGCGCCTCGCATTTCGATAAACTTTTTGAGCCGAACTTCGGGGAATACAGTGGTCAGATGGTCTCCCCAATCACCAGTCGTCGGAATCTCGCCCGGTAAGGCGGGCAAATTGCCATCGAGGAAATCTCTAAACGATTGCCCCGAAGCATCAAGATAGGCGCCATCGCGATAGACGAAATACATCGGTACATCGAGCATGTAATCGACATAGCGTTCGAAACCCATCCCGTCTTCAAAGACGAATGGCAGAATGCCACAGCGGTCAGGATCAGTGTCTTCCCAGATATGACTTCGGTAAGACAGATAGCCACTCGGCTGGCCCTCCAAAAACGGAGAATCCGCAAATAACGCCGTCGCGATTGGTTGAAGTGCTAGAGAAACCCGGAACTTCTTAATCATATCGGCTTCAGATTGGAAATCCAGATTGACCTGCACGGTCGATGTCCGAAGCATCATGTCGAGGCCGAGCGATCCCATCTTCGGCATATAGTTCCGCATAATTTCATAGCGGCCCTTCGGCATCCACGGAATATCCTCACGTTTCCATTTTGGGTTGAAGCCAACACCGATGAGGCCAATGCCAAGTTCGCCCGCCACTTCTTTGACCTGGCTCAAGTGCGAATGAACTTCGTTGCAGGTTTGATGAATATTCTCGAGCGGCGCTCCGGCAAGTTCTACCTGCCCACCAGGTTCAAGGGTTATCGAACAACCATTCGCGTGTTGTAGAGCGATAGGATTGTCATTCTCTAACACGGGCTCCCAACCAAAGCGCCGCAACCCTTCGAGCAAAGAGCGGATACCCCAGTCACCTTCATACGGTGCTGTTAAAAAACTATCGTTCTGGAAAACAAACTTCTCGTGTTCGGTCCCGATACGCCAGTCGGCAGGTGGTTTACACCCTGCCTCGATATACTCGACGAGCTCTCGCTTACTGGAGATCGGTGTCCCAGGAGATGTGGGTGGTGCTGCCATGCTAATCCCTACTCAACTACTACGCTTACTCGCCTGGCCAATCGCCCAACACAGACTGCCAGCAAGAAAGCACTGCGATTGCAGCCGTATCGGCCCGTAAAATACGCGGTCCTAAATCGATTGCAGTAAAATTGGTCCTTTCTTTCAGGAGGTCAAGCTCAGATCGTGAAAAACCACCTTCTGGCCCAATAAGGATAGCCGTCGGCTTCGATTGGCCAGATGCTTTCTGTTTGGCCAAGAATTCATTGATCGCTATGCCGCTGCCTGTTTCATCACAATAGAGTAACTGCCGATCCAAAGGCCAATCCGCAAGGACGGCCGTGAGTTTTATGGACTCGTCAACTTCCGGCACCGAAAGTCGACCACACTGCTCTGCGGCTTCTATTGCATTTGAGCGCAGGCGTTGCGTATTTACCCGAGTAACGTCGGTAAACTCGGTAAAGACGGGTATGAGGGCAGAAACCCCAAGTTCAGTGGCTTTCGCCGCGACGAAATCTATCCGGGCTCTCTTGATTGGCGCAAATATTAACCACAAATCAGGCTCAGACTTTTGAATGGTTACCTGTTCTTCAAGCGTCACCGAGCAGCGCCGTCGCGTGATCCGGTCTATCACGCAACGCCATTCACCATCGCACCCATTGAACAGATAAACCAGGTCGCCGAGACCCATTCTCAGGACATTCATCACATAGTGGGCCTGAGCTTCCGATAGGGAAACCGATTGTCCAGAAGAGAAAGGGTGATCAACAAAGAGCCGGGTTACACGCATGAGGACCAAAAAATCTGCAAAAGATGAGTTTATAGTGATCGCCCAAATACTTGAGCCAATTTCACAACAGCGTTAGAGCTTACGCTATGGCAAAGCAAACCCGAAATGAAATTGACACATCGGCGAGCGACATCCCGGTCGATAGCTGGGTTGACCGATTTATGCCGCGGGTCTGGCACCCTTACATACGATTGGCCCGGTTCGACCGACCCATCGGCACCTGGCTCCTGCTCTTCCCGTGCTGGTGGTCAATCGCCATAGCCTGGCCAAATTGGCAGGCTGGTCCCGACGTTTTTTATCTATTCGCAGCCTTTGGAATTGGTGCCCTCGTCATGCGAGGGGCTGGCTGCACCTATAACGATATTGTCGATCGCGATTTCGATGCTCAGGTGGCTCGGACAAAAAATCGGCCTCTGCCCAGCGGTCAGCTCACCGTCAGACAAGCCGTCATTTTTCTACTAGCGCTACTTCTGACCGGTCTGATGATTCTCCTCACACTTAAAACCTATGCCATCGCCGTCGGCACCGCCTCTCTGGTTCTAGTGTTCACCTACCCGCTGATGAAACGGGTGACGTTCTGGCCACAGTTTTTTCTTGGCCTGACATTTAACTGGGGTGCTCTGCTCGGATGGGCCGCTGTACGAGGTGATTTAGCAACACCGGCAATCATTCTCTATGCCGGGGGCGTCTTCTGGACGTTGGGCTATGATACGATCTATGCCCACCAGGATCGCCAGGACGACCCCAAAGCCGGGGTCAAATCGACCGCCCGGCGGTTGGGTCTTGGCAGCAAGCCTTGGCTCTACGCATTCTATGTCGTTGCCATAGCCCTATTCGCTTACGCTGGCATCCTCGGCAACATTGCGTGGCCCTATTTTGCCGGGCTCGGGCTCGGCGCAGCACAGCTCATTTGGCAGGTCCGCGATGTCGATATCAACGACCCCAAAGACTGCCTCGCAAAATTCAAATCGAACCGGCTGTTCTCCTGGCTGTTTCTCGGCGGCATTCTCGCCGCACAGATTACAACCCTAAGCTAGCCTTCAAGCCGCGACGGAAACGCGTCAATTCCCAGCTCCCGCCGGAAATCAGCCGTTAGCTCCAGCCGGACGTCATCAATTGGAATTCCAATTGGGTCTGCAATCCGATCAATCGCATTAAACGTCGCGGCGATACCGCAAGTATCGACCAGCCCATCCGCACCAAGCGTTCGCGTAACTTCTGCGCGAGCGTCTTTCAACCGTTCCGCATCATCGCCAGCAACCGCTTCCGCAAAATTGACCAGCATGGTCCCGTTTGGGATACCGCCATCGCCATCTGCATCACCCATCACACTACTCAGATCGATCTCGTCACCAGTTTGTTCGCTGATCGCACAGAGCAGAGCCGTATGGCTGGTGGTTCAATAGGCGCACTGATTGATGGCCGATATTCGACCCGCGATTAGTTCGATCTGCGCTCGGGTAATCGCCCGAAAACGCGTCGCAAAATCTCTCATCTGCTCAGCAGACAAATACTGATTGGACACCAGGTCGAAAAATCCGTGCGCTTCCGCTGGAATGAGACTCAGCGACCTTCGAATATTCGACACACCAGGACCAAAGGTTTCGCGATCAACTTCACTGGCGTCGTCCCGCGCAATCCACGGCACCCAGGCGTCTCCCTGATGCGCATCGAGCAAATCCTGACGGATCGGCAACGGCGCATCATCATAAGAAACAATAGTCATCGACTCCTGCATTACAATTGTTAGGGATGACAGACAACCAGACGCGCGATGTCAATCAGGGAGTTCGAATTAACCCGGCATCGTCACCACCGGTTTTCATGCTAAACAGATGGCAACATGACACAAAATGGATAAGAGAATGGACAAACCCAATTCCGAGCGCATCGCGATTTCGCAGCAAGATGCCGTCGCAACCATCACCTTAAACCGGCCGGAAAAACTCAACGCCATCGATGATGCCATGCGCACCGATCTCATGGCCGCGGTCGATTGGGCGGGTCAGGCGGAAGAAGTACGAGCCATCGTGCTAACGGGTAGCGGCAAAGCCTTCTGTGCGGGCGGTGATATCGCCGCCATGCGGGAACGCTTGGAAGCCCCCATCGGAACCGTTGCGATGAATGGCTGGCAACGCCAGCGCCGAACCCACCACGCAGTGACCATGCTGCATGGTCTCGCCAAGCCAACGATTGCGGCGGTCAATGGTGCTGCCGCTGGGCTTGGCGCCGATCTCGCGCTGTGTTGCGATTTCGTCATCGCCTCCGACAAGGCCATGTTCACGATGAGTTATCTCTTGCGGGGCCTGATCCCGGATGGCGGCGGGATGTATTTTCTGCCACGCCGCGTCGGGCTGGCACGTGCCAAGGAGCTCATCTTCTCCGGACGCCGGGTCCCTGCCGAGGAAGCGCTGAGCCTTGGCATGATCGAAGCTGTTGCGAGCCACGAAACATTACTTAATGAAGCGGTCGCTGCCGCTGAACGAATGACCGCCGGCTCCCCCAATGCCTTGGCGCTTGCCAAATCGATCATGGATCAAAGTATGGAACTATCGATCGAAGAGGTGTTTGCGCTTGGCTGTCAGGCTCAGGCAATATGTTATACCACCGACGAGCATCGCAACGCGGTGACCGCTTTCCTCGACAAAGTAAAAAAATAGCACCGTGCCTATCTCTACAATCGAAAACCTATTCCGACCGAAATCGGTAGCGATCATTGGCGCCTCCACCGATCCCATGAAGACTGCTGGCCGGCCATTACAGTTTCTCCGTAAACATGGTTTTACAGGCGACATCTGGCCCGTCAATCCGCGGGTGGCGGATATCGATGGCATGAGGTGCTACGCGAGCATCGAGGATCTCCCGGGCACACCAGATGCCGCTATGATTTTGCTGGGACCAGTAGGGACTGAAGACGCCGCGCGGCAACTCTCAGCCCTTGGCACCTCAGTCGCGATTGTCCTGGCTGGTGGTTATGGCGAGACCGGACCTGCAGGCGTAAAGCGACAGGCCGCGTTGTCTGAGGCTGCGGGTAAGATGCGGGTTCTCGGCCCCAACACCATCGGACTTTTAAATCTGCGGGATAGAATAACTCTCTCCGCGTCCGGTGCCCTCGACACCGAGCACCTTACCGCAGGCAGCATAGGTGTCATTTCACAATCGGGCGGCATTTTAGGCTCCCTCCTGTCGCGCGCCGCAGCGAAAGGCATCGGCCTGTCTCACCTGGTGGCGACAGGAAACGAAGGCGATCTAGAGGTTTGCGATATTCTCGAATGGATGATTGGAGAGGACGATACTTCTGGCATCACCCTCTACCTGGAAGGGCTGCATGACACGAAACGCTTCGCAAAGCTGAGCAAATTAGCGAACCGCGCTGGAAAGAATTTGATCGTCTACAAGGTCGGAAAATCCGAGGCCGGGGCCCTGGCTTCAGCTTCGCATACTGGTGCCATGGCCGGCGATGACCGGCTTTATGATGCTTTGTTTGCCCAGAACGGTGTCGTGCGAGCGGAACGTTTTGACGACCTGCTGGATATAGCCATGGCGCTCAGCATGGGCAAAATACCCAAAGGTCGCCGCGTCGGCATTCTCACCTCAACCGGTGGTGCCGGTGGTCTGGTTGCTGACCGATGCGGGCTCGCAGGCTTCACCACCCCCGCCCCAAGCCGCAAAACAGCCGCCCGGCTCGCTTCACTGTTCAGCCATGCCGGTTTTACCGCCGACCGTAACCCCATCGACCTGACGCTTGCCGGACTGACTCCGGAAATTGTTAGCGGCTCGATCACCGCCCTGCTCGAAGCCAATGAGTATGACGTCGTCATTCCTATCGTCGGATCATCCGGTGTCGGGCGACCTGAGCTGGTTGCTGACCCGGTCATTGAAGCCGTGAAAAAAACGTCGAAGCCGTTGCTCGTTTATTGCAGCCCGGATGCGCCTGCCATTATCCACAGACTAAACAGCGCCGGTGTGCCGACCTATGCAGCGCCGGAGTCCTGCAGTGATGCTTTGAAAGCCCTGCTGAAAATCTAAAGAGACAAAATAGAGTCACGCGGATAACCAATCTCAATGGCGTCGGCCCGCATGGCAGCAACTCGTCCCACACGCACGACATTGTCCGCTATGTGGTCAGCAACAAACTGGTCCAGGTCAGCACCGACGGCGAGTCGATCCCGCAAAAATCCCTGCGCTTCACTTTGGGTTCCCGACGGAAACTTTCTATCTGTCGCCGGAATTTCCGCCAAGCTTAAACAGCCACCATTGTGATTGTAGCAACCAACTTTAGCCGTATAGGCAAAGACCTCTTGCGGGCTTGGCCCGAGATCGGTCTGCAGCCAGATATCCGTTAAACGATCATAGCTATAGTTACCTTCCGTCGCATGCATGCGTTCAAGCTGCGGATCCGTAAACCAGGCAACAAATACCGAAACTGTTGTTCCGGGCGAATTTTGAAAGGTCGCAGGCATTGAGCCATAGCCTGCGAGGTGCGCGGCATAGACCACGTCAAAATCACCGAGGCGTCCTCGTATGACCGGGATTGGGCCAATTCCTGGCAAATCAGAATATTTTCGGGCGAGCTGTTCGGGAGACTGGTTGGACCCTGCTGCCAGTACAGGCGTCCGTCCCGTCATATCGAAACCATCGTTCTCCAACGGTGACCAATTGCCGTCTTCAAAGACATAAGAATGGTCAGGGGCGGGAAAGGGGTACGCCTTTGCGTGCGCAACAGGATCGAGCAAAACAGTTCTCCAAATTAGGACCATATCCTCTACGACAGCTTTAGCCCCTTGGCAATTCGCTACCGCTCCGCACCAATGGGTTTGCCAAATCCCCCCAACAACGTGCTAAACAACTGCGCGACCGTGTTTTTTTGGGTTCTGAGAGTGAAGAAACGATGGCATTTGCCAGTCTGCGTGATTTTATGGAGCAGCTTGAACGGGACGGAGAATTAACCCGTGTCTCCAAGCCAGTCTCGACCGCGCTCGAAATGACAGAAATCCAGACCCGGCTTCTCGCAGAAGGCGGACCGGCTGTGCTGTTTGAAAACCCATTACGCGACGATGGCACGCCCAGCGATATGCCCGTCCTGGTAAATCTGTTTGGCACTGTAGAGCGTGTGGCAGCCGGCATGGCCCGCAAGCCTGAAGAGCTCCGCAAGTTCGGTGAACAGCTCGCTTTCCTCCGCCAACCGGAGCCACCCGGCGGCTGGCGTGAAGCGCTACAAATGTTACCGATGATCAAGTCAGTCTTCGCGATGAAACCAAAGCTGGTGTCCAACGCACCCTGTCAGGAAGTCGTCCTGACCGGCGATGACATTGATCTCGCAAAACTTCCAATTCAAAGTTGCTGGCCGGATGAACCTGCGCCCCTAATTACTTGGCCGCTGGTCGTCACCGAAGGACCGGGTAGGACCAATCTCGGCATTTACCGGATGCAGGTGACGGGCAAAAATACGACGCTGATGCGCTGGCTCAAACATCGTGGCGGCGCGCAGGCGCATGCTATAGCCACCGGTGAGTCTATTCCCGCTGCCGCCGTCATCGGCGCTGACCCGGCAACAATCATCGCCGCTGTCGCCCCGGTACCGGAATCAATTTCGGAATATCAATTCGCAGGGTTGTTGCGCGACAAGAAAGTCGAGCTCGTTGATTGTAAGACGGTACCACTGAAAGTTCCCGCCAATGCAGAGATCGTGCTCGAAGGTCATGTGTCGCGAACCCAGTATGAGGGCGAAGGCCCCTACGGCGATCACACGGGCTATTACAACGCGGTCGAGGACTTCCCGGTCTTCACATTGACCGCAATTACCACGCGGCGTGACCCGATCTATCTCTCGACCTTTACTGGCCGCCCACCGGACGAACCGTCAGTTCTTGGCGAAGCCCTGAACGACGTCTTCGTCCCGCTACTGACCCAGCAATTTCCGGAGATCACTGATTTCTGGTTGCCGCCTGAAGCGTGTTCCTATCGCGTCGCTGTTGTCTCAATCCGCAAGGGTTATCCAGGACATGCCAAGCGCGTCATGATGGGGGTATGGTCGTATCTTCGCCAGTTCATGTACACCAAGTTCGTTATCGTCGTGGATGACGATATCGATGCGCGTAACTGGAAAGATGTTATCTGGGCGATTTCAACTAATGTCGACCCAGCCCGAGATTGTACCTTCGTAGAAAACACCCCAATTGATTATCTCGACTTTGCCTCGCCAGAATCTGGTCTGGGCTCCAAAGTCGGCATTGATGCGACGGCAAAACTGCCACCCGAAACAAAGCGCCCGTGGGGCCGCAAGATTCGCATGAGCGATGATATAATTGAAAAAGTAACCCGCGACTGGCAGGAATATGGCCTGCCCGGCTCCGGCAACCCGATCTGGAAAAGGAATTCCGATGACTGAACAGGTAAACCAGCTCGACCTCCTGTCGAAATTGCTGGAGATGGCTAAAAAAGAGGGAGCAGAGACCGCCGACGCAGTGGTATTTGACGCCACCTCGATTGAAGTCTCCCAACGTCTCGGCGCACCAGAAAAACTGGAAAGAGCCGAATCTGCTGATATGGGGTTACGGGTCTTTATCGGTAAGCAACAAGCCATCGTCTCCTCTACGGATCATTCCGACGGCGCCTTACGGGAAATGGCTGAACGGGCCGTCGCAATGGCGAAGGCTGCACCCGAAGACCCATGGTGTGGCATTGCCGATCCCGACCAGATTGCCAAGACTATCGCCGAAATGGATAGCTTCGATCCGGTCGAGCCAGAAACCCAGACATTGATCGACATGGCCACTGAGGCGGAAGAAGCCGCCCGTGCGGTGGCAGGTGTTACCAATTCCGAAGGTGCAGAAGCCGGTTACAGCAGAGCGCGTATCGCTATGGCCGCATCCAACGGTTTCGCACAGAATTACGCCGTCACCAGCCATAGCTTTTCAGCATCGGTCATCGCCGGTGAAGGCACCACGATGGAGCGGGATTACGATTTTACATCCGCCGTCTATGCCGAAGACCTGAAATCACCTGCAGAAGTTGGACGCAGAGCTGGTGAACGCGCGGTCGCCCGCATCAACCCGCAGAAGAAAAAAACCTCGCATGTACCTGTCGTTTATGACTGGCGTGCTTCTTCAAGCCTATTGCGTCACCTGACAGGTGCCATCAACGGTGCCGGGATTGCACGCGGCACCTCTTTCTTAAAGGAAATGATGGGCGAACAGATCTTTAGCGACAACATTACCATCCACGATGACCCGCATCGCAGGCGTGGATTAAGTTCCAAACCATTCGACGGTGAAGGCATCGCGACCACGCCGAAGAAAATTATTGAGAACGGAAAATTAATGACCTGGCTCCTCGACCTTGCCTCTTCACGTCAGCTCGGTCTGTCGACGACCGGCAATGCGGCACGCGGCACCAGCGGTCCGCCGAGCCCGTCATCGACCAATGTGTATCTGGAAGCTGGTGAACTCTCGGTTGCAGAGCTAATTGGTGACATCAAGGAAGGGTTTCTAGTCAATGAATTGATTGGCATGGGTGTCAACGGCGTTACCGGCGATTACAGCCGAGGCGCCAGCGGCTTCTGGATTGAAAATGGCGAAATAACCTACCCAGTCAGCGAAATGACAATAGCCGGAAACCTCAAGGATATGTTTGCCGCTTTAATCCCGGCAAATGATCTTGAATTCCGTTACGGTACCGATGCACCAACCGTTAGAATCGACGGGATGACAGTCGCCGGTCTCTAATTCTTTATCGCGGGCGAAGCTCAATTGGCTTGGCACGCATTTAATTGGCGGGATTCAAGGCACATGCTATGATTCCGCTCCTAAATTGCGAGCGCATGAACAGTCCTGACACCCAGATCGTGGTAACAAAGAACGAGCTAGCCACAACACAGTCACTCGTCGCACGGCTTGTGCGCGAATATGTGCGTCCGCATCGCGGCCGATTGGGTCTTGCGGTCCTCTGCATGGCAATTGTAGCCGGGACGACCGCTGCCAATGCGTATCTGATGAAACCAGTCTTCGACGACGTGTTTATTCTCAAAGACAAGTCGATGCTGCTCATCATCCCGATTACGATATTGCTTATCGCCGTTATCAAGGGCGCCGCGACCTACGGTCAGGCGGTGTTGATGAGTTATATCGGCCAAAAAATCGTCGCGACAATTCAATGTGGGATGTTTTCACATCTCATGTGGGCTGACATTGCGTATTTCCAGAAGACGGCTACTGGCAAGCTGATCTCACGATTTAACAATGATGCAAATATGCTGCGGGCTGCCGTCTCCAACGTTCTCGTCGGTATCGCGAAAGACACTCTAACACTAATCTTTCTCGTGGGATTACTGTTTTATCATGACTGGGCATTGGCGCTGATCGCCTTCGTCGTCTTTCCAGTCGCTGTGTATCCAATCGTCAGGATCGGTCAACGTATGCGCAAGGTGTCGGACAACACGCAGGTTCAGATGGGCGAATTGACGACTCTCCTAGACGAGACATTCCGGGGGGCCCGACATGTCCGTGCCTATGGCATGGAAGAATATGAGATCGATCGGGCTGGCAGCATTATCGAAACAATATTTCAGCTGGTCCAGAAAGCCGCCCGGGTGCGGTCTGCAACCCACCCGATTATGGAATCACTCGGCGGTGTCGCTATCGCTGTAATAATTTTTTACGGCGGCAGCCAGGTCGTATCCGGCTCCACAACACCAGGTACCTTTGCTTCCTTTATCGCCGCCCTGTTGATGGCCTACCCGGCAATGAAAAGCCTCGCCAACCTTAATGCCAATCTTCAAGAAGGACTCGCCGCGGCGCAGCGTATCTTCACCCTTGTCGATGCCGCCCCCTCGATCCAGGACAAAGCCGATGCAAAACACCTCGGTACCATCCGGGGTGAGGTTAAGTTTGAAGATGTACGCTTTGGCTATGAGAAAGACCGTCCAGCGCTCTCCGGCATCAACTTGGACATCCCCGCAGGCAGCACGATTGCTCTAGTTGGTCCTTCTGGTGCTGGAAAATCAACGATCTTGAATCTCATTCCGCGTTTCTATGACAGCGACGATGGGCAAATTCTGGTTGATGGCGAAAATTTACGTGATGTTACTGTTTCATCACTGCGCGCCAATATTGCTTTGGTCTCACAGGACATTACCCTGTTTGATGACACGGTCCGTAGCAACATTGCCTACGGGAAGCTCGATGCTTCCGATGACGAAATTATTGCTGCCGCGACCGCCGCTGAGGCGCATGAATTTATTACTCGGTTGGTGTCTGGATACGACACCCATGTCGGTGGGCGCGGCTTAAAACTCTCTGGCGGCCAACGCCAGCGGATCGCCATTGCACGCGCGATGTTAAAGAACGCACCGATCCTACTCCTCGATGAGGCGACATCGGCCCTTGATACTGAAACCGAACGTCAGGTCCAATCCGCCCTCGAAAATCTCACCGAGGGACGCACGACAATTGTAATTGCCCACCGATTATCAACCGTTATGGCAGCTGACACAATTTACGTGATGGATAACGGAGAAATCGTCGAACAAGGAACCCACGCGGAGCTTCTCGCCAAAGGCGGGGCCTATGCCCGACTTTACGCAGTGCAGTTTGCCGAACAGGCCGAAGAGGTCACACCGGCAGAGGTCTCTACCTAGGCAATGGCACTGTTCAAAAATATAATGCGGCGACCCGGCCCGCGCGCCACCGCGTGTTGGCTGGCGGCCAACTATATTCGTTTTGTGAAAATCACGGGGCGGTGGCGTTTTGAAGGGACAGAAATTCCTCAAAAGCTGATCGATGAGAACAAACCCTTTCTTGTCGCATTCTGGCACGGACGGCTTTTGATGATGTCATTGGCCTGGCCCTATGACCCTCCATTCAAGATGGTAATCTCGCATCATCAAGACGGCGAACTGATTGCACAAACGATCCGCATGCTTGGGTTTGGCTCGATTGGTGGTTCATCCTCTCGTGGTGGCGTCGGCGCGGTACGCGCGATGTTGCGGGCCCTCAAATCAGGAGAATATGTTGGCGTCACGCCCGACGGCCCGCGCGGACCAAGGATGCAAGCCGCACAAGGCGTTGTGTTCGCAGCGCGTCATGCCGGTGTGCCCATACTACCGCTAAGCTACGCAGCCAAAGGCAGTAAAATACTCTCAAGCTGGGATCGGTTCCTTATTCCCCTGCCCTTTTGCCGAGGCATTATGAAATGGGGTAACCCGATTGAAGTCGCCGCCAACGCGGATGGAGAGGAAATTGCCCGGGTCACGGCGACACTCGCAAACGAGCTAAACCAGATCACACATCTATTAGACACCGAATTGGGTTTGCCACTCATAGAACCTACAGCATACACCGCCGGAACACCGTCATGATTCTGCCGGTATATCGTGGTCTTGCCTACGCGGCGGCCCCCATCCTCCGTCACTTTCTCGAACGCCGCAAACGGCGCGGCAAGGAAGACCCAAATAGAATAGAGGAACGGTTCGGCAATCCCAGCAAAAAGCGTCCGGCAGGTTCTGTAATCTGGTTCCATGCCGCCAGCGTTGGCGAGGCTATTTCTATCCTCTCTCTGATTAACCGACTTTATCACGACTATCCAACTCACTCCATTTTAGTAACCACCGGAACAGTAACGTCCGCCACGATCATGGCCGAACGTCTGCCCCAGAGCGTTATCCATCAATTTATTCCCGTTGATCAGCCGATGTGGATTCAACGATTTCTTGATCATTGGAAACCCAATATTGCCTTATGGGTCGAGTCCGAATTCTGGCCAAATTTACTGACTGCTATTCATCAACGTGGCATTCCCTTAATTTTGATAAATGCCCGCGTATCGCCCGACTCGTTTCGTGGCTGGCAGCGGGTGCCGCGGACCATCGCGCGTTTGCTCGGCTGTTTCTCTCTCTGTCTTGCGCAGAGTGTAGAGGATGCCGAGAAGCTTACCGAGCTTAGTGCCAAGAACGTTCACATACCGGGAAACCTCAAATTTGCCGCCGAGCCGTTACCCGTCGACGATAAAGCCCTGTCGACACTGTGGAACGACATTAGCACCCGGCCCGTGTGGGTCGCCGCCAGCACCCATTCAGGAGAAGAAGAAGCAGTTGCAAATGCTCACCGGGCAATCGCAAAGAACCAGCCGGATATTTTGACAATCATTATTCCGCGCCACCCAGCCCGCTCGACCGAGATAGCCAGAGAAATACTCGGCATGGGTCATTCGGTGTCTCTGCGGAGCAAGGGTGAACCGGTAACATCCGAAACCGCGATCTATATAGCTGACACTGTTGGCGAGCTTGGCTTGTTTTACAGACTGGCTCCAATCGCCTTTATCGGCGGGACACTGGTTCCCCATGGCGGCCAGAATATGCTGGAAGCTGCCAAGCTGGAATGCGCCATCATCCATGGTCCTTCTACGACCAATTTTGCAGCGGTTACGTCGGAAGTTTCTGCGGCGGGTGGCTCAACCATCATACAAAACGCAACGGAACTGGCAGATGCGGTATCAAGCCTGCACTCAGACGAAGGCCGCAGGACAGGTCAGATCGCAGCAGCTCTCGCTGTTGCTCAGTCCCAGACCAATGTTCTCGACGCAGTAATTGCATTGTTAGAGCCCTATCTAGCGGCGCTTGATAAACCATCAGCTGGCAACGCCAAGGCAAAGCAAAATGCGCGCGCCTGAATTCTGGCACGCGTCCAGCAAGACGGGCAGAATGTTGTCTCCGCTGTCCGTGCTATGGCGAGCAGGTGCCGCATTACGAAATTGCGGCGCCGGAAGTCCCTGGAAAGCGTCAGTACCCGTCCTATGTATTGGTAACCTCACCGCAGGCGGCGCCGGGAAAACCCCACTGGCCATAGACCTGACGCGCGCCTTACTAGTAAAGGGATATCGCCCGAACCTCCTCAGTCGCGGGTATGGCGGGACCCTTCAAGGGCCTATACTCGTCGATCCCAACATTCATTCTGCTTCAGAGGTTGGGGATGAACCGCTCCTCCTCGCAGAAACGGCGCCGACGTGGGTATCGCGCGATCGCATTGCTGGGGTGACGCAAGCCGTTAAAAACGCCGCCAACATTATCGTAATGGATGATGGCTTTCAGAACCCCACAATCGCCAAGACACTCTCTATACTGACAATTGATGGCGGTTACGGATTTGGCAATGGTCGCGTCATCCCTGCTGGTCCCTTGCGGGAAACCATTGCTTCTGGTCTTGCCCGTTGTGACGCCGTCGTCATCATCGGAGAAGACCAGCGTGGCCTTACACAAGAAATCGACAACGCCTGCCCAATCTATCGAGCGCGGATCGTTACCTACCCAGATCCGGAAATGGCGGGACAGAAAGTTGTTGCCTTTGCGGGTATTGCCAGACCGTCAAAATTCTACAGCACTCTCCAGGAGTTGGGTTGCGAAATCGTTGGGACTCAGGATTTTCCGGATCATCACAAATTTGACCCGGACGAGGTAATCAAGATATGTGACCATGCATATCAACTAGGGGCCATCCCGGTCACAACGCAGAAAGACTACGTGCGCCTACCAGACGAAGCCCGTGCCCTGATTAAAACAATTCGTATTTCTCTCGAATGGGAAGACGCTAACGCGCATGAGCGCCTTCTAGAAAAGTTATACGTAGATGGCTAAGCGGACACCTGCTCAAAGACGGTTTTATCGCGCGGTTGGCTACCCATTAGAAGCTCTCGGCGTCGCCCTCGTTTATGGGTTTTTCTCGTTGCTCCCCATGGACACCGCATCAGGCGTTGGCGGGTGGATTGGCCGTATCATTGGCCCCCGTCTCGGGTATCAGAAACGCGCTATCGCCAGCCTGAAACGCGCCTTTCCCGAATATGACGACACGCATATTCGTCAGATTACCACGGATTTATGGGACAACCTGGGCCGTGTCCTTGCGGAGTTACCGCATCTCGAAAAAATCATCGATGAGCGTGTCGAGGTCCTAAACAAAGAAAACATCGCCGCAGTCAAACCTGAAGGCACTCCCTGCATCTTTTTTTCCGGCCACTTTGCCAATTGGGAGCTCTTTGCCCTGACCGCACAAAAATCCGGCGTGCCCTATGTCCAGGTTTATCGTGCCGCCAATAATCACTTTGTTGACGCTATGCTCCGTAAAATCAGAAAACTCGAAGACAAAGACATCATCCCCAAAGGCCTTCGCGGCGCCCGGGGAGCAATTTCCGCACTTCGTTCCGGCCGTCGCCTCGGCATGCTGGTTGATCAAAAGATGAATGATGGCATTCCCGTCGAGCTATTTGGTCGGATGGCCATGACCGCTCCCGCTGTTGCTGAGCTCTCCATCCGTTACGATTGCCCGGCTATTCCGGTCCGCATAATACGAAAAGGCGGATGCCATTTTCAGGTTCTGCTTGCCCAGCAATTAGAAAAACCCGCCGACGGAGACGTGCCGGCAATGATCAGGAATATTAATGCTTTATTCGAAGAATGGGCAACGGAGCGTCCTGGGCAATGGCTAGGTTGGCTGCACCGTCGGTGGCCGGAAGATTAACCTAGGGTCATTTTTTTTGCACCTTTGGCATCGGCCCAACTAGCAAAGATGGATCAAGACGCATCGTCTTCCAGGTCAGGCCCCAATGCAGATGAGGGCCAGTGGCGCGTCCGGTTTTTCCTACCCGTCCAATGAGCTCACCCTTGCGGACACGCTGACCTTCTTTCACGAGGACCTTGCTGAGGTGGATGTAGATTGTGCCCACGCCAAGGCCGTGATCGATCTGGATTGTCTTGCCAGTAAAGAACATCCCTTCATGGGTGAGCGACACGACCCCATCTGAGGCCGCAATTATCGGGGCACCGGAAGGTGCCGCGATATCAACGCCTAAGTGCGGCGCACGTGGCTTGCCATTAAGAATGCGCTGACTGCCATAAACGCCGGAGATACGACCGCGTGCCGGCCACACAAAACCATTCTTAAAATCAACGATTTGGGTAACACGGTGCCGGACGGCATTGAGAAGTTTTTGCTCTCTTGCTATCCGTTTATAGTCCCGTTTTTTCGGCGTGACCTTACGCTTCGGCAAACCGTCGATGCGCTGAATTCTATAATTTCGTTTACGGATTTTCAGCTTTCTTTGCGCAACGCTACCATCCTTACGACGAACAGAAAGAAGCGCGTTTGACTTGGCATCACGCGGCAACCCAAAGACAAAACTGCCGTCCGGCAATGCCAATAGGGGAACCCCATCAAGTAAGACAGAACTGCCCGGGGCCACTTTTCCGGTAATCAGTGTTCCTTGCGTAAAAGCCCCTTTTAACTCCAACGCGCTTGCCTGCGCCCCGACAAACAAAACGGCTACAAGCAAAAGAAGCCGTATCACAGGAGCGACCCCTGACTATCATCAGGTGGACCGGGTTTCTTTACCGCTGCTTTCTTAATTAAGTGTTTTTGAGATTTGGCGCGCGGTTTCGTCAAATTTGGCTTGCCGCCCTCGTCGCCAAATGCCGCACCACGCGAGCCATCTAAGAACTCTATCTCGATCGCGCCGCCTGCCACGGCCTCTGCCGCACGCATTACCGGCTTACCGTCTCCATCCCGGACCAAGGCAAATCCGCGTTCCAAAACCCCTTTATAGGAAAGACTTTCAAGCAGCTGCCCCTGAGAAGAAATCCGGTCCTGGCCTGATTTGAAAATTCGTGCGATGGCGTTTGGCAATCGTACTGTCGTTTCCAACCCGTCAAATTGCATCTTGCTGTTTTGCAAATTTGACGAGATCGCCAGATTAAACCGTTCCCCTGTTTGTAACAAACGCTCTCCGGCCGAATTCATAACATCCCGTGGGTGACGCAAACGCGCGCCGATACCTGCAACGCGTTCGCGATGCTGCTCCAGCCTGTTAACGACCGAGAGTTTAAGTCGATCCGTTTCGCTATCGAGACGTTGCGCCGCCTCTTCCAGCAGATGATCAGGCTGCGGCAACCCCCTTGCCAGCCCTTCAAGCTGCAGCCGTTGATCTTCCCAACAGCGTTCCAGCCCAGCCACCAGCCGCCGCTGATTATCGAGGAGCTGAGCTTCCAGATCAGCCCGCACCGGCACGGCCATCTCCGCCGCCGCTGTCGGTGTTGGTGCCCGCACATCAGAGGCAAAATCGATCAGAGTCGTGTCAGTTTCGTGACCCACCGCAGAGATCAGCGGAATATCACTTTCCGCCGCTGCACGGACAACGATTTCTTCATTGAAGGCCCAAAGATCCTCAAGACTGCCGCCACCCCGTGCCACGATTAACAAATCTGGCCGCGGCACAACACCATCAACCACGCAGGCATTGAACCCGTTGATCGCTTTAGCGACCTGCTCTGCGGCGCCATCCCCCTGCACAATCACCGGCCATAACAGTACACGGCGCGGAAAGCGAGCCGCCAGCCGATGCAAAATATCGCGAATAACCGCCCCCGTCGGCGAGGTAATTACGCCAATGATTTCGGGTAGGAACGGCAAATCCTGTTTCCGACCGGGGTCGAAAAGCCCCTCTGCGGTCAACTTCTTGCGGCGACCCTCGAGCAATTTGAGCAGCGCGCCTTCACCGGCGAGCTCAACGGCTTCAACGACAAGCTGATATTTAGAACTACGGGGATAAGAAGATATCCGTCCGGTACAGATAACTTCCATCCCTTCCTCTAGGGTGATGCCCAATTTGCCAACGGAACCCCGCCAGCAGACACCATCCATCGCAGCGTCTGCGTCCTTCAGCGTGAAATAGAGATGTCCCGACCCATGATAGTTAGGACGAGAGATTTCACCCCTGACTCGGACCCGTCCAAACGCGCCCTCCAGAGTCCGTTTTACCGCGCCGGAAATCTCTCCGACCGAGAATTCACTGATATTATGCTCGAGTCCTGTTGCAGAAGGAGCGTCAGAATCAAAAAGAGAGATCTTGTCAGTTATCTTGTCAGTCATGGCGACTCACATTCTATGCTAAACGGGAAGAAGCATACCAGCAGCGTAACGCGCTAAATGAAAAGTACAGGGGAGAATAACACAGTGAGGATCTTGGTAGTAGGCGGCGGCGGCCGTGAACATGCGTTGTGCTGGGCTATTGCGGGTTCCCCTCTGGTTACCAAGCTCTATTGCGCGCCAGGCAATGCCGGAATTGCGCAGGAAGCCGAATGCGTCGCCATAGCCGCTGAGGACGTCGACGGGATCATCCGATTCGCGCAGGACAATGAAATCGAGTTTGTCGTCATTGGCCCCGAAGCCCCTCTCGTCGCAGGACTCGCTGATAAGCTGGCGAATCTCGGCATAAAATCTTTCGGACCAAGTGCGGCTGCAGCTGAAATGGAGGGTTCCAAGGGTTTCATGAAGGATTTCTGTGCCCGCCACGATATCCCGACTGCAGCCTATGGCAGGGTTACCGATATTCCAGCCGCAAGAGCCTTTATCGCTGAACACGGTGCACCGATCGTCGTTAAGGCTGACGGTCTCGCTGCCGGCAAAGGTGTGATCATCGCAGAAACGGTGGAGCAAGCGAATGCCGCGGTGAACGATATGCTGGAAAGTGGCGCCTTTGGCGCCGCCGGCGCCGAGGTAGTGATCGAAGAATTCCTCGGCGGCGAAGAAGCCAGCTTCTTTGTGCTGTGCGATGGTGAGACCGCTCTGCCACTAGCCTCCGCCCAGGATCACAAGCGGGTCGGTGATGGCGATACCGGGCCTAATACCGGCGGCATGGGTGCCTATTCCCCCGCCCCAATTGTGACCGATGCCATGGTAGAGACCATCATGAAATCCATAATCAACCCGACGATGGCGGGGATGAAGGCTGAGGGAAAACCCTACAAAGGTGTGCTCTATGCCGGTCTGATGATCGAGAACGATCGGCCAAAGCTGCTGGAGTACAATGTCCGGTTCGGTGACCCCGAATGTCAGGTTTTGATGATGCGGCTGATGTCGGACCTGTTACCGGCGCTCATTGCGTCAGCAGACGGCGTGCTCAAAGACTTTGATTTACGCTGGTACGACGAGACAGCGCTAACCGTGGTCATGGCGGCCAATGGCTACCCAGGCACCTATGACAAAGGCAGCGTTATCAGAGGTCTAGAAGATGCCAGCCGGGATCGTGACATCACGATTTTCCACGCAGGGACAGCAATTGGAGAGAATGGCGAGATATGCGCGACAGGCGGCCGCGTTA
>Ga0302127_10000529_pt1 | contig 21378 bp, 12 predicted proteins | sample CB4_SCM_MG_FD_204452 | JGI IMG/M metagenome (GOLD analysis project Ga0302127, IMG submission 204452) | Marine microbial communities from Western Arctic Ocean, Canada - CB4_SCM | ecosystem: Environmental > Aquatic > Marine > Oceanic | place: Canada: Western Arctic Ocean | collected 2017-09-24
ATGACGTGGACGCCGCCGGACGGCATCCCGCGCGACTTCCATTTTCAATTGCTCGAAAGCGACTGGGATCAGTTCGAGGGGTTGTTCCTGCAGGCTGTCGGTCGCGTGCCCGCGCTGGAAAACGCCGGTATCCGCCAACTCATCAACGGGCCGGAAGCCTTCACGCCGGATGGCAGTTTCATCCTCGGCGAGTCGCCGGAAGTGCGCGGGTTTTTTGTCGGTGCCGGCTTCAACGCCTACGGTATCGCGGCCAACGGCGGCGCCGGACGGGCGTTGGCGGAGTGGATTGTCGGCGGCGAGCCGTCGATGGATTTGTGGCCGGTGGACATCCGGCGTTTTGGCGAGCATCACCGCGAGACGAAGTTCCTTATCGAGCGCACGACCGAGGCCACCGGCAAGCATTACACCATGGCTTGGCCAAGCGAGGAACACGAGTCGGGTCGGCTGCTGAAGACGTCGCCGCTTTACGAGCGGCTCAAGTTGGGTGGCGGTTGTTTCGGCAGCAAGCTCGGCTGGGAGAGGCCGAACTGGTTTGCGCCGGACGGTGTCGAGCCGAGGGACAAGCCAAGCTACGGCCGCGCGAACTGGTTCGAGCACGTGGCGCGCGAACACCGGCATACGCGGGAGGCGGTGTCGCTCTTCGACGAGTCGTCGTTCGCCAAATATCTACTCGCTGGCCCGGGCGCCGAAAAGGCGCTGTCGTGGATCTGCGCTAACGACATCGCCGTTCCACCGGGCCGTTTGGTTTACACGCAGCTTTGCAACCAACGCGGAGGCATCGAGGCTGACCTTACTGTTTGTCGTCTGGCCGCGGATCAATTTTACATCGTTACTGGCACCGGCTCGGCTACGCGTGATTTCAACTGGATCGAACGCAACATTCCCGACGGGAGCGATGTGGTGTTGACGGACGTCTCGATGGCGACTGCGGTGCTGGGGTTGATGGGGCCGCTCGCACGCGAGGTGCTCACGCAGGCCACCGAAGCCGATTTGTCGAGCGACGTATTCCCATTCGCGACCTCGCGCGAACTGGAAATCGCCGGGACGACGGTGCGGACCATGCGCGTGACGTTCGTCGGCGAGTTGGGTTGGGAACTGCATATGCCGAGCGAGTCGGCGGGAGCGGTTTACGATCGATTGATGGAGCTTGGCCAGGTGCATGGCATCGCAAACGCCGGCTATCGCGCCATCGACAGTTTGCGATTGGAGAAGGGCTACCGGATCTGGGGCGCCGACGTGACGCCCGACCACACGCCGCTTGAGGCCGGACTCGGCTGGGCGGCCAAGCTAAAAATAGACACGCCGTTCCTCGGCCGCGAGGCGCTTGAGCAGCAAAATGCCGGCCGCTTGGCCAAGCGCCTGGCGTTTTTCACGGTGGATGATCCCGAGGTGGTGCTGCTGGGTCGCGAGACGATTTATCGCAGCGGCGAGCGCGTTGGCTGGCTGACCAGCGGCGGCTTCGGACACAGCGTCGGCCAAGGGCTTGGCATGGGCTACGTGCGAAACGCCGACGGAGTAGATCGTGACTTTTTGCTTAGCGGTGACTACGAACTGGAGGTGGCCTGCGAACGAGTGCCGGCCAAGCTGTCACTGCAACCGGCCTACGATCCGAAATCCGAACGAGTGAAAATGTGATGGACGTACCGGCGGTTCAATTGACGCGAGAGACGTTCGGCAATATTCCGCCGTCGTCGGTCATTGCTTTTTACGTGATAGCCGCGGCGTCGATGCTGGTGTTTTGTTGGGGCGTTTGGCGGCGCTGGAAACTTTGGCGGCAGGGCAGGCCGGTCGCCATCAGGGAAATCCTGCTCGGCAATTTTGCGCGATTGAAGCCGCGCCTCGGTCGGCTGCTGAAGGAGGGTCTCGGACAAAAACGGGTTCGTGGCCGTGGCCTGGCCAGTTGGGCGCACATCATGATGTTCGCCGGGTTTATGATGCTGTTTCTCGGGACGACGCTGCTGGAGGTCGACCACCTTGCGGGTAAGGTATCCGAAAAACTTCATTTTCATCATGGATGGTATTACGTGATTTACGAGGGGGCGCTCGATGTGTTTGGTCTGCTGTTCATCCTCGGCATTAGTTTGTTCCTGTGGCGTCGGATGCGGCGGCCAAGCAGCGTCGGGCATCGTGCGAGCGACTGGACGGCGCTCTACCTGTTTCTCGGCATCGGCGTCACGGGCTACTTCGTCGAGGGGCTGCGTATTGTCTGGGATCAGCCGGAAGGGTTGGCGCTGTGGTGTTCGCCGGTTGGCGCCAGCTTGGCCAAGCTTTTCGGCGAGATGAGCGAGCCGGCCAGCCGCTCGGCGCACTTGGTCGTTTGGTGGGTGCACTCGTTGATGGTGTTCGGTTTCTTCGCGATGATTCCGTTCACTCGGCTGCTCCATTTTATCACTGGCCCAGCGAACTTGTTTTTCTCCACGCCATCGCTTGGTCAACTGAAGCCCATCTCGATCGAGGATGTCGAGGAAACCGGTGTGGTGGGCGTCTCGGAGATCGCGCACCTCGACCAGCAGCAACTGTTGAGCCTCGACGCCTGCATGGAGTGCGGCCGCTGCGATGATGCCTGCCCGGCGTTCGCCTCCGGAAAGCCGCTCTCGCCCAAGGCGGTCGTGCAGGATTTGAAGGGGCTGATGCAGGCGACCGCCAACGGCGAATCAGTCGGGCTGCACGGTGACACGATTCAGGCCGAGACCGTCTGGGCGTGCACCTCGTGCAACGCCTGCGTGACCGCCTGCCCGGTGCGGGTCGATCCGCTGGGCTTGTTGTTTGACCTGCGCCGAGATCGAGCCGCTGAGGGGGCACTGGCCGGTTCCGCCGCCAACTCGATGCGTCAGATGCAAACCAAGGGCAACCCGTGGGGGTTCCCACAGGCCGAGCGCCTGGCGTGGGCGGACGGGCTAGACGTGCCGTTGGCCAGTGACCATCCCGACTTTGAAATCCTGTGGTGGGTCGGTTGCGCCGGGTCGTTCGATCGCCGCGCACAGAAGGTCACCCGGGCCATCGCCAAGCTGCTGATCAAGGCCGGTGTGAACTTTGCCGTGCTTGGCCCGAACGAATGTTGCACCGGCGACTCGGCCCGCCGGCTCGGCGACGAGTTTTTGTTTCAGGAATTGGCCGAGAAAAACCATTCGACTCTGAAGCAGCACGGCGTGCGCAAAATCCTGACCCAATGTCCGCACTGCATGAACTCGCTAACGCATGACTACCCGCAGTTTGGCGACCAATTTGAGGTCGTGCATCACACAGAGTTTTTGCAGCAGTTGATCGACAACGGCAAACTCACCGCGCCCGAACGCAATGGCTCGGTAACCTACCATGACCCGTGTTACCTCGCGCGTGTCAACGGCGTGCATCAGTCGCCGCGCGACTTGCTGGGCGATGGCGTGAGCGAGATGGAGCGGCGACGCGAAAAAACCTTCTGCTGCGGCGCGGGTGGCGGGCGCATGTGGATGGAGGAGGAACCTGATCAGCGGGTGTCTGTGCTGCGTGCGAAGGAGGCGATCGAGACCGGGGCGGAAACCGTTGCCGTGGGTTGCCCGTTCTGCCTGACAATGATGACCGACGGGGTCAAGTCGTGCGGCTCTGGTGCTGTGGTTGAGGACGTCGCCGAAAACTTGGCCAAGCGGCTCGGCCTCTGATACTCTTCGCCGATGAAATCATCCGAGAACTTTCGTGGCCGCGCGCTTCAATTTTTCCCCGGTGGATCGAACGGCGAATACGGTATCCCGGAAGGCGATGCGCCGGTTCTGGAGCGAGGGCATGGCAGTCGTGTTTGGGACACTGGCGGTCGCGAGTATCTCGACATGACAATGGCATGGGGCGCGGCGCTAGTGGGCCACGCGCATCCTAAAGTGCTTGAGGCAGCCGCAGCCGCAGCGTCCAAGGGCGCTAACTTCGCCGCTATTAACCGGCCGATGGTCGAGTTGGCTGAGCGTATAGCCGACCTCAGCCCGTGCGTGGAGCGCATCCGGTTTGTAGCCAGTGGCACCGAGGCGACAATGCTGTGTTTACGAACGGCACGAGCGGCAACCGGTCGGCCAAAGATTTTGAAATTCGAGGGCGCGTATCACGGGCAGCATCCGGAAGGTGTGACGAGCTTGGTCGGCAGCGATCCGCCCGAATTACCGCAGCCTGATTCCTCCGGCACCGGTGCTCCATGGGTCGAGCGCGATGTGTTGGTCGCGCCGTACAACGACCTCGCCGCAACACGTCAAATTCTTACCGACTACGCCGCCGAACTGGCCGCCGTGATCGTCGAGCCGTTACACCGCTGCATCCCACCGGTGGAAGGTTTTTTGCAGGGACTGCGTGAGGTCACGACTAGTCTGGGCATCGTTCTGGTGTTCGATGAAGTAGTCACCGGCTTCCGCCTGGCCCTGGGCGGCGCACAGGAATATTACGGCGTGTCGCCTGACCTTGTTGCCTACGGCAAGGGGCTGGGCGGCGGTTTCCCAATCGGCGTGTTTGGCGGGCGTGCCGACGTCATGGAGGCAGTGAACGAACAGCGGTTGCCCGGGCCGAATTACGCGTGGTCCGCCTCGACGACCGGCGGCAACCCGGTCTCCTCGGCGGCGGCATTGGCCACCATTGACATATTCAGCGAGCCTGGCGTTTATGACCGCTTGCACGCGATGGGGCGTCAGTTGCGGGAGCGGCTTGGTCAGGCGCTTGCTCAGGTGGGCGAGACGGCGCAGGTACTCGGCGACGGGCCGTTAGCGCAGTCGGTGTTCCTCGATCGCCCTGTGCAAAGCCATCGCGACTGGCTCGCCGCCGATCGCGAACGCGGCCGAGCTGTGATGTTTGAGCTGCTCCGCAGCGGCGTGTTCCTCAATCCAATGGGCACCAAGCTTTACCTATCCCTCGCCCACACCGAAGCCGATCTCGACGAGTTCACCACTCACTTCGTTGCCGCACTGCAATCCACCCGGCCGCGATGAAGTAGAAGATTTTGGATGATAATAAAAAATGAGAATAAACTCAAAATCATCCAGCTCTATAACCCATTTAAGCGGCCTCATCTGCGGCGTTCTCGCGCTGGCGACGGTTAATCTGCATGCAGCCAAGGAGCCGATGAGCAAGGAAGCGCTGGAAAAGGAGGCGCACTTCATAATCTCCGGCAAGGTAATGGCATTAATTTCAAAGGTCCAAAAATCCAAGGTTGAGCGGGCCTTTGGTATTCATCGTGATCGGGTGTACACCATTAAGCTAAAGGTGGCATCGGTTACGAAGGGAGCCCGGGTGAAAGCGGCCAGGAAATCCTTATTGAAGCTTGGCAGCCCTCAACCCGTATTCCACTCGTACCCAGTCTTCAAGGGCACGGGCGGATCCCCAAGAAGGGGGACACGGTGAAGATGTACTTGTTGAAAAATAAAGAAGAAAAAGTCTACGAGCCGCTCCTGCCTAACGGAATTGAGATCAAGAAAGGAACAAAATAAAAATATTATTAGCCCTCTCTATATTAACTTTCACAATTTCTTCTTTTGGATTTGAGAGAGAGTACGTGAAACGTGCTGTACTTTCGAAGGAGGAAGAAAAGGTTGTTATATCTTTGTCAGAGAAACGGGGAATCAAGAAAATCGCAACAATTTCCACCCATAATCTTTACCCAACGGCCGCGCGGGGGATACGTGTCAAGGGAGTCGAGCAGGTCAAGGGACGTGAAGTGTCATTCAAGGTACTGAATGTGACTTACAAGAAATGGTTTCATCCGGGTTCAGCCCCAAGGAAAGGTGACCTGCAGATGGGTGACTTTTGGGCCGGCAAACCCGGAACGCAAAAACAAACCATTCTCAAGGTGGGTAAAAAGGAATATAGGGCTGGTTCGGTGCAGGGAATCAGCATTGAAGAGTGTGAATCTATTCTAGGCCTTTTTTTGGCAGGGGAGTACAATCATGGGCCAGGGGTTAATGACAAGAGCTTGAATCAGATCGACTGGAGTAACCCCAACGGATTCCGAAAGCAGGGCGATACGATCTCTGTCGGTTTCCCCCATAAAAATGTGGGTTCGGGGTTCTTTGACCTTCAGATAAAACTGGATGGCAAACAGATGACCATTGACCAAATATTTCAGGCGGTACCCTAGTAGCCGCTTGGAACCAGAGTTTTATGGATAGAATATTAACATTCTTGGTGCTGCTTATTTTTGGGCTTTCCCCGCAGTCTTCTGCGTATGAGTCGCCAACCAATATTCTCTTCATCTTTGCCGATGACTGGGGTTGGGGAGATCTGAGTTGCCATGGTCATCCCTATGTTAAGACGCCGAATATTGACCGGTTGGCCAGGGAGGGAACCGACTTTCACCGGTTCACCGTGGCCAGTGGCGTTTGTTCCCCCAGCCGGACGGCGGTCATGACCGGGCATTTCCCGGCGCGTTACAACATTGACGGTCACTTCGCCTGGGTGCCCAGCAATGCCAAGCGCAACATGCCTGATTGGCTCGACCCCAAGGCGCCGCTCCTATCCCGTTTCCTGAAGAAGGGCGGCTATGCCACCGCGCACTTCGGTAAGTGGCATCTTGCCAATGACATGATCCCGGATTCACCGCCGCCCAGCCGCTACGCTTTTGATGTTTACGGCGCTTTCAATTGTTCAGGTAAACAAATGCCGGTACACGAAGACGCGCAGAACGCGATCTCCTTCATCGAGAAAAGCAAACGGGAGGGCAAACCCTTCTTCATCAATCTATGGCTGCACGAACCCCATACGCCCTTCCATACGGTGCCCAAATATCGCAAGCGTTTTCCTAAGCTGGGGGAGCGCGACAATATCTATGCCTCGGTTCTTTCACATGCCGATGATCGGATCGGCGATGTGCTAAACGCATTGGATCGCCTGAAGTTGACGGATCAAACGTTGGTTATTTTCAGCTCGGACAACGGACCGGCTCGGGCGCAACCGGGCACTCCACTGAAATCCATGTATGATACAGCCACCGGCAAGGGATTCAATGTCGCGGCTTCCAAAGGGATTACCGGCGGTCGCAAAGGCTATAAGGCTGCTCTCTTTGAGGGAGGAGTAGGAGTGCCATTTATTGCCCGTTGGCCCGGCAATATTGCCGCAGGCAGAATCGACCGGACCTCTATTTTTTCGGCGGTGGATTTACTGCCTACCTTCTGTGAAATCGCTGGTGTAAAACTACCATCATCTTACCAACCTGATGGGGTTAGCCAGCTCACAACCCTCAAGGGTAAAGGCAAGTCGCTTCGCAAAAAACCGCTCTTTTGGAAAACGGTTGCTCCCTGGCCGGCCCGCAAGGCCAAGCCTGACCATTGGGTTTCTTATGCAGTGGTCAGTCAAAACTGGAAACTGGTTGCTAATCGGGATACCGGTTACGTGGAACTTTACAATCTGGTCACGGATCCCCTTGAAAAGAATAATCTCAAGGAGAAACATCCCAAGGTGGTAAAGGAACTAGCAAAAACACTCGAGCAATGGCAGACGACTCTGCCGACCAAGCCAACGGGCAATGTTTTCTCAAACCTTCGAAATCCCAAGTAAGAATATGAAATTTAAAAATAAACTCATCCAAACTCTCATGGTCACCAGTTTGTTGGTGGGTCTAACCCTGTCGGTATCGGCGAAGGAAAAACCTTTGCCCGATCCGGACGGTAAACCGGCGGATATGACCAAGCCCGTTCAGGTATATATTCTATTGGGACAGTCCAATATGCTGGGTGCTGGCAGGGTTTCAGGTGATAAGGATGGGACTCTGAAGCGCGCGGTAGAGGAAAAGAAATTGTACCCTTACCTTGTAGATAAGGCGGGAAACTGGACCGTGCGCATGGATGTTCGGAACGTACGGGTGATGGGTAGCGGCACTGGTGGCATGAGGGGTTTCAATAACGAGTGGATGACCATCAAGGGCGGAAAGATAGGCCCGGAGTTTGGTATCGGCCACCACATAGGCAACGCCGTCGACGCGCCGGTCCTGATTCTGAAGAGCTGCATCGGCAACCGTGCCCTGGGCTGGGACCTGTTGCCGCCGGGAGGCGAAGGCTTTGAGTTCACCGATGCCAAGGGCGTTACCTGGGTTCACCCCGGGTACAAGGGTACACCTGAAAAGTGGATCAAGGGGACCGAGCCCAAGAAGATTAAATGGTACGCCGGTATGCAATATGATGGTGATATTGCTCGGGCAAAAAAGGTTCTCTCGGAACTCGACAAGTATTATCCCGGGGCCAAGAAATATGAGGTCGCTGGCTTTTTATGGTGGCAAGGCGATCGGGACAGCCGCAGTGCCGCGCTTTCCAGCCGGTACGAGAAGAATCTTGTTCATCTCATCAAGACGCTGCGCAAGGACTTTAACGCACCCAAGGCGAAATTCGTCTGCGCCTCCCTTGGCCAAACCAAGAAGGGCGCCACGGACGGTGGCGGGAAAATCCTTGATGCCATGTTCGCGGTCGACGGCAAGTCCGGCAAGTACCCCGAGTTCAAGGGCAACGTTACTACCGTTTACAGCCATCCGCTGTCCAAGGGCGGCAGTTCAGGCGGCCACTACAGCGGGAATGCCGAGACCTATATGAATGTCGGCGAAGCCATGGGCAAGTCAATGGTGGAACTTTTGGACAATCTAAATTAAGCTACTTTCGATCAAATTGAACGAATGTAAAATGTCTCGAGAAACTCACACTTAAAGAACTGAAAAAATCAAAATGAAAAAATTCATCTCATCAAGACGTGACTTCTTCCGCGCCACCGGAGTGGCGGCGACCTCAATCATCCTGCCCCGGCAGGTCATGGCCGCTCTGGCGAAAATCAAAACGCCCATCAAGCTCGGCATGATCACCGATTTGCACCAGGACGTGATGCACGACGGCCCGGCGAGACTGAAGGCCTTTCTCGATGCCATGAAGGAAGAAAAGCCCGACGCCCTGCTACAGCTTGGCGACTTCGCCTATCCGACAAAGAAAAATGAGGCGGTAACCAAGGCTTTTGAAAAGGCGCATCCCAGAACCCTGCACGTGCTCGGAAACCACGAGATTGATGATGGGCACTCCTTCGACGAGGTTGCCAAGCTCTGGGGTATGAAGGGGCGCTACTACACCGAGAACGTTAACGGTCTAGATTTGGTCGTCCTTGATGGAAACGAGAAACCGAAGAATCACAAGGGCGGTTATCCCGCGCACATCGGGGAGAAGCAGCTCGAGTGGCTAGCGAAACAGCTGAAAACCCTCAAGGGCCCGATTCTCGTCATTTGCCATCAGCCCCTGGCGGGCCCATCGAGTATCGACAACGCGAAGGCGGTTCAGGCGCTACTGAGCTCAGCTGCCGACAAGGTTCTCCTGGCTGTCAACGGGCACACCCACATTGACCACGTGGCCCGCGCGGGTAAGCTTTCCTATCTACACGTCAACTCGGCTTCCTATAAGTGGGTCGGCGGTTCCTACCGCAACAAGAGCTACCCGGCCGAGGTCCACTCCAAGTTCCCCTGGGTCGAGTACACCTGCCCCTACCGTGACAGCCTCTTCACCACGCTCACTATCGACCCTGCCAATGGACGCATTGACGTCAAGGGCCGTGAGAGCCAGTGGGTTGGGGAATCCCCCTCACAGCTTGGGATCGCGGCGAAACCAGACCTAACCGATGGCAAAGAGATCTGTCCGAAAATCCGCAGTCGACGGATCGGGCCAGCCGTGAAGTAACTGGAGATAGAAACATCCGAGAAATCAAAATGAAAAAATTAATCATCACCTTTTGTTTCCTGTTGGCTTGCTCTGCGCAGGCTGCCAAGAAACCCAACATCGTCTTCTTCTTTGCTGACGACCAGACTTCCAGCTCGCTCGCTTGTTATGGTCATCCCTTGGTCAAGACACCCAATATTGATCGTTTGGCTGCCAGAGGCACTAGATTCTCTAATTCCTACGTGAGCCAGGCCATCTGTTGGATCAGCCGGACCACCATCCTGACCGGGCTTACCGGACGCAGTTATGGAACGCCGGGCAGACATGACGCCGCCCGACCTGATGCGGTCAAGGAACTCTATGTTGATCTCCTTCGTAAAGCCGGTTACCGGACCGGTTTTGCCGGTAAATGGCATGCCAAGATGCCCAAGGGCTGGAAGGCCGCCGATCATTTCGATGTCTTTCAACCGATCGGTCGCAACCCTTTCTATAAGAAACAACCTGATGGTTCTCTGCGTCATGAGACCGAGTTGATTGTCGATCGTGGGATTGAGTTCCTTGAGAACCAACCGAAGGACAAACCCTTTGCCCTTAACATGTGGTTTAATGCCTGCCATGCCGAGGATGGGGATCGTCGCCCGGGTATTGGGCATTTCCCGTGGCCACGGGCAGTCGATGACTTGTACGTGGAGGATGAGATTGCTCCGCCCCGATTGAATGATCCCAAGATATTCGAGAGCCAGCCGTATTTTCTTAAGACCACCATCAACCGCGAACGTTTCTTTTGGCGTTGGAACACCGAAACCAAGTACCGCACCAACATGCGGGCTTACCTACGGATGGTGAGCGGAATCGACAACGCCATTGGGCGCTTCATTAAGGTTCTTGAGGCAAAGGGTTTGGCCGACAACACCATCATCGTTTACACCGCCGATAATGGATATCATCTGGGTAATCGTGGATTCGCGGGTAAGTGGTCTCATTACGAGGAATCCTTGCGCGTTCCCATGATTATATGGGATCCCCGTGCGCCCAAGTCTGCTCGTGGGCAAGTGGTCGACCATTCGGCCCTCAACCTCGATCTTCCCTCCACCTTTCTTGACTGGGCTGGTGCCCCAGTGCCTGAGCGTTATCAGGGTCGCAGTCTCAAGTCCATTGTCTCCACCGGGAAGGCTGATAATTGGCGCAAGCAGACTTTTCACGAGCACTTCGCGGTGCGTTCGCGCATCCCCGCCTTCGAGGGATTGCGCACTGACCGTTACAAGTACGTTCGTTACGTCGACGAGGGGAACTACGAATTTCTCCACGACCTCAAGGAAGACCCTGACGAATTAACCAACTTTGCCCAGGATCCCAAGTACAGCAAGACGGTTGAGCAATTGCGTAAGCGGACCGACAAACGCGTCGCTGAACTGGGTGGGCCCCTGCAGCCGATGCAAGGGGATTTGTCTGTCTCTACTACTCCGCATCCTGTAGCCGCTGCGACCGTGGCCAATCGCCCGGGAGCGAATGGGTTTTCCAACCTTATCGCGGGAGGAAAGCGCAGTTGGGCGGGCGACTCAAAGTTTTGGTCACACAAGGATGGGGTGCTGATAGGGAAGGCAGATGGCACGCTCAAGATGAACCACTTTATTACCTGGAAAGTTGCCACTGTTCGCAATTTTGACCTGAAGGTAATGGTGCGCATTTCCAAGGGAGGCAATAGTGGAATTCAATACCGCAGCGCCCACGCTCCCGAGCTTGGGCTCGATGTAGTGAGGGGCTACCAGTGCGACATCGTGGCCGACAAACCTCAATACAATGGCATGATCTACGAGGAAAAGGGGCGCCGCATTCTCTCATATACTGGAGAGAAGGTGATTGTCGATCCAAAGGGCGATCGTTGGGTGTTAGGAAATTTCGAGGTAAAGGAATTTGCTCCCGAGCAGTGGCATGAGTACCGAATTTTGGTTGAGGGCAATCGTCACCGTCACTGGATCAATGGACATCCCACCGGCGATCTCATCGATTTCGACGAAAAAGGCAGGGCACTGGACGGGGTGCTCGCCATGCAGGTGCATCGTGGGCCGCCCATGACAATCGAGTTCAAGGACATGCTAATCAAGCACCTTCCCGATGACCTGCCGCTCCTTCAGTCCAAGGATCATCCCATCCCTGCTGACGCGCACGGCGTGCGTCCTCAAGGTCGTCTACCCAAGGACTGGAAAGCCCCCATCTATGGGGACGGCTAAGCCGGTGAAACTAGTTCTCTTAATCTTGTTCGGCCTTGCCGGAATTGCGCATGGGGCTCCCGGTATCTTTTTGCGTCCAGTCTTTGAAAAATCGGCCAATGGAATTTTTCATAAAAATAAAGAGGTCCGGTTCGGGTTTGAACTCAATAACCAGTTAAAGGACCCGGTTGATGTTAAGGTGGTATGGCAGGTTTCGACCGATCAAAAGAAGCCGGTCATAAAATCGAATTCTTCTACGATTAAAATTCCAGCCGATGAAAAGAGGGTAGCCAGCTACGCGGCTAAAATTCCTGAGCCGGGTTTTTATAAGGGCACCATCACGTGTTCTTGGGAAGGCGGTCGGGTAACTAAGACCGTTCAGGTGGGTTATGGTCCCGAGAAATTATTGCCGCCTTTAACAACAGCATCTGACTTTCAAAATTTCTGGGATGAATCACGTGCGAGGCTCAAGAAAGTGGATCCGCAGTATCGGCTCATTCATCAACCTGAATTAAGCAAGGGCGAACTCAATGTGTATGAAGTTTCCATGCGTAGCTTCGGTGATATTCGCGTTAGAGGCTGGTATGAAGTGCCCAAGAGTAAAGGGCCCCATCCGGTAATCCTGCGCGTACCCGGTTATGGTGGGAATATGAAACCCATTGCCCGTTTCAAGGATATGATTGTCTTTTCCTTTAACCCGCGTGGGCACGGAAACAGTCAGGAGGATATCAAGGGAAAACCCAGTAACTACTGGATCCGCGGGTTGGATGACAAGGAAGGCTACTATTATCAGGGGGCCTATTTAGATTGCGTTCGCGCAGTAGATTTTCTGTGCTCGCGAAAGAAGGTGGACCCAGAACGGATTGCAGTGGCAGGCGGCAGTCAGGGCGGAGGTTTAAGTTTATCGACTGCTGCTTTGGATTCGCGCATCAGCCTTTGTGCACCGCACATTCCTTTCCTGACCAATTGGGATCTCTATTTTAAAACCTCGCACTGGCCGGAGGTGGACAAATGGATTGAGGCGAAGGAATCACGTACGTGGCAAAGTACGCTTAAAACCATGAGTTACTTTGATACCATGAATATGGCCCCGTGGATTGAGTGTCCGGTATTCATGGGGGTGGGACTGCAGGACGCGATCTGCCCGCCAGTCACATGCTTTGCGGTGTACAACCGGGTTGAAGGGAAAAAAGAGTACCGCGTTTATCCCCACGCCAAACATCATGTGGATAAGGCTCATCACCCATTGGTTTTCAATTGGATGCGAAAACATTTCGGGTTAAAACCAATTCAGTAAACTCAGCTTTCAAGTTATGAAACGAATCCTTATATTACTGCTTTTTTCCTTTGTGGAGGTTTACGGAGTGGAGAAAGTTGAGTTTGCTTCGCACACCTTTACGCTTCCTGATAGCTATGCCTTGAAGCGTGTTGCCGCCCCCCCTTTGGTGCAGCGTCCCAACGTGATCGTAATCATGAGTGACGACCAAGGCGGCGGTGACTACGGCTTCATGGGCAATAATGTGATTCGAACGCCTGAGCTGGACGCCATGACCCAGCGAAGCGGATTACTCAGCAAGTTCTATGTCAGTCCCGTGTGCGCTCCGACCCGCGCCAGCCTAATGACTGGCCGTTATAATTACCGTACCCGTTGCGTCGACACCTACGTCGGTCGGGCGATGATGGATCCGGCCGAGGTGACCATTGCCGAACTCCTCCGCGCGGCGGACTACCACACAGGCATTTACGGCAAATGGCATCTGGGCGACAACTATCCTATGAGGCCGATGGACCAAGGCTTTGAGGACAGTCTCATTCATCGGGGTGGCGGTATTGGGCAACCCTCTGATCCAATTGGTGCCGAAGGGAAATACACTAATCCTACTCTGCTAAAGAACGGCATTGAAACTCCGATGAAAGGTTACTGTACCGACATCTATTTTGATGGCGCGATGGACTTCATTGAATCGGCCGTGAAGCGTAAGGAGAACTTTTTTACGTACATCGCAACCAACGCCCCTCATGGTCCGTATCATGATGTGCCGGAGAATTTGTATCAGGAATATCTCAAGGTCGATTTCCGTCCGATCATGATCAACAAAAAGATCAGCCCTGCTCGTCTAAAATCTGAAACCGATAAGCTCGCGCGTATCTGTGCGATGATTACCAATATCGATGGGAACGTTGGGCGCTTATTCAAGAAACTCGACCAGCTTGGCATCCGGGAAAATACCATTGTGATGTACCTGAATGACAATGGCCCCAACTCCATGCGTTATGTCGGCAACATGCGCGGCATGAAGACACACATTGATGACGGAGGGGTCCGATCCCCGCTGATATTCCACTGGCCAGCTAAGGTCAAAGCCCGAAAGATCTCTGGCGAACTTTGTGCCCACATTGATCTGATGCCCACGATTCTGGATGCGTGTGGTGTTGAGGTTCCAGCGAAACTTAAAGTTGATGGTCGCAGCTTTTTGCCGTTACTCACTGGCAATAACCCCTCGTGGCCCAAGCGGCAGGTAGTTCTCCAAACTCATCGCGGTAATGTACCTCAGCTGTATCACCATTTCACCCTGCATGAGGAACCTTGGAAGCTCGTTCATCCTACCGGATTCGGTAAAGAGAAATTCACCGGACCCCCAAAGCTGGAGCTCTATGATCTCAGCAAAGACCCCCGCCAACAGAACAATATTGCTACCCAATATCCCCAAGTCTTTCAACGACTGAAAAAGAGTTATGAAGATTGGTTTGCTGATGTGAGTTCCTCACGCCCTGACAATTACGCCCCGCCCCGCATCGTGATTGGGACCAAACACGAGCCGCGCTCGGTCTTAACCCGTCAGGATTGGCGGCATGTCACCGGTCGTCCGTGGGGTCGCGACTCCAATGGGTTTTGGTTGTTGGAAGCTCCAGAACCTACGGCATACGAAGTGGAGGTGATCTTTAAGGAGGAATATCCTGCGGGTCAGGCGACAATCACCGCTGGCAAAACCCGACAACAGGTGGATCTTGCCGCCAATAAAAAGCGTGGGCACACCACGATGATGCTGATGCCCGCCGGCAAGTTTAAGCTCTCGGTCGATGCCGTTTTCAACGGTAAAATCCAAGGCCCACATCAAGTGATCCTGAAAGTTCAATAAATTGTTCGAACCGGCTGAAATAGGTATTTCAAACTTTAAAACAAATACATTTGGATTAACCATCCGGTGATTTGTAACATTCCCCACTACATTTTACTCGACCATGAAAAACGTAATCATCGCCCTCTCAATATTCGTCGCAATTGCTCTTGAGGCAGTAGCTGCTTCGACCAAACCCAACGACTCGAAAAATAGCTTGTGGTTAAATTATTCAGGGGCAAAAGGCCCCGGTAAGGGCAGGCACATTGTTCTCATTGCGGCCGATCAGGAATATCGCAGTGAACAATCTATGCCGATGTTGGCAAAAGTGCTTTCCAAACATCATGGTTTTGATTGCACCGTTTTGTTTTCTGTTAATGAAAAAGGCGAAGTTGATCCGACGATGCCCGCTCCATTCAAAGACAAAACGAAACGTCACAATATTCCAGGGCTCAAGCATTTGGCCAAAGCTGATTGTGTGATTTGGCTTTCACGGTTCATGCATCTTACGGAAGAGCAGATGCAATACTTTTATGACTACTTCGATTCAGGAAAACCTCTCATCGCTTTACGCACTGCAAACCATGGTTTTTGGGGAGAGTTGCAATACAAAAAAGGAGGCAAAAATGTTTCACTCCGCGAGATGCTCGGAGGTACTTTCATGGGGCATCACGGCGGTTGGCATCGTGAAGCAACGCGTGGCGTTGTTGTTTCTGATAACAAGAAGCATCCTATTCTGGTTGGCGTGGAAGACATTTGGGGAACGTCCGATGTTTACCGATGTCATAACGATAAGAATCCTTTCCCTAAGGATTGCACGTCTTTGGTTTTAGGGCAGCCGTTGATCAACCTCAAAAAAGATGCCCCGCCTAATGCAAAAAAAGAACCTTTACCTGTCGCTTGGACAAAAACGTGGACCGGGAATAAAGGGCTAGGTTCAAATATTTTTCATTTTACAATGGGGTCGGCCGCAGACTTTGAAAATGAAGGGGTAAGGAGAATGGCGGTAAACGGAGTCTACTGGGGGCTGGGTATGGTAAAAGAAATCAAACCGGACAGCTCCGTTGACATCATCGGCGACTATAAGCCGTTAAAGGCCGGGTTCAATTATGAGAAGCTTGATGTCAAACCGCACAAAGTAAGTTATTATAAATAATTGTTTCTGTATTGAATATCGATTCCAAGAGAATAGGGGTGGTCTATCCCAAGTCGCTCGATCTTAAGGGCTGGGGCTATATGGCTGATCACCTCATAGTTTTGGTGTGCAACTCCTCAGTCTACAGGTGTGTCGCAAAAAAACATAAGTAATACGCAACGAGCACCTTTGATTAATCCTAATTCCAAGAGAATTTATCTATCCTGTCCCACGGATTAAATCGGTTGGGAATATTTGTCGCCAAGCTCTGGGCACTTTCCTCATTTTGGCTTTTTCGATACAGGCCATGGCGACGCAAAAAAGTGCCTGCTTTTTCTGTTTCACTTTAAGCTACTGAGTTGCTGGAGAGTTATTGCTACTCCTGCCATGATGAAGAGGCCTAGAAGGGGGATATCCGATTGGATCACCTGGATACTTTGGCTCATGACACACGGCTCGACTGGCTTAACAAGATGAAGGAACAGGTCTTTTTCAAGGAAATACCACCCAAAAAAAACCAACGCAAGCGTAGCGAGACACGCTTGTCCTGTGGATCTCCAGCGAGCTGAAGGAGTACGGAGCTTCCGGGCTGGAACATAAACTAAAAAGAACGGAATTTGGCAACTACGTTGATCACGACAAGTTGTTCTCGGGTGAGTTCGCACATCTTCAAGGCGAAGATAAATCACCTGATTGATCAGCCAGGTGTGCGCGTCATTGATGGCAAGCGAATGAATGTGGTTGGCGACAACGGCGTCAATCTTGGCACACGATTCGACTGAACTGGAGACCTACGCCAAGAGCCTTCCTAATACTTACGGGCAGGAGAAAATTCAGTTTCTTTATGAGTAACCAGCGAGCCCCTGGTCGAGAGCATAACCTCGCCGAAGATTCCGGGTGCCAAGAGCGCCTCCTTCGACCAATGGCCCAAGAGCTTAAAAAACTTCTCCGGCGTGCTGGTAGAACTGGCTGAGTGAGACTGACTAATTAAAATAAGCAAAAAAGCGCAACAATAAAATCGCAATTATAGCGTGTTCTTATACTTTGTTCCGCAGATGACAACCTTGCGAATTACCTTTATTGGCTTGTTACTCTCTTCGGCTAGCGCCTTTGGACAATACCAATTGCCGCCACTGGGAAAATCGGTTGAGGATCCCTCAACGGGTTTCAACGTGCAACCCGGCTTCGGCGTGGACCTGATCTACAAGGTGGACAAGAAAAAGTATGGTACCTGGATAGCGATGGCTTTTGATGGCAATGGTCGCTTGGCGGTATCTGATCAAGGAGGGACCGGGACCTTCTTGGTCGAGATCCCCATTCCAGGAGAGGACTTCAATGAAAGCAAGGTCAAGAAGCTTAACGTTAAGTCGTCTTTGTACGGCATGCTCTACGCCTTCGAGCACCTCTACATGATGGGGAACAATACCCTGACGCGGGCCAAGGTGCTGGAGGACGGCGAATTGGGCCCCTCGGAAGTCATTTCTCCGATGCAAGGTGGTGGCGAGCATGGTCCCCATTCCTTGGTGGTCACCCCTGACGGCAAAAGCCTCTATGTCATAGCCGGAAATATGACCCGTGTCCCCGAGTACCAGAAGACCCGCATTCGGGATAACTGGAAAGATGACTACCTCCTGCAGAACTACGCCTATGGACACAATGGAGGAGGCAAGGCCCCGGGCGGTTGGGTGCTGAAACTTAGCCCGGACGGAAAGGAACGCGAATTGATGAACATGGGATATCGCAACCCCGTTGACTTCGCCTTGAATCGCGACGGCGAATTATTCGTCTACGATGCGGACATGGAATGGGACATCGGAGCCCCATGGTACAGGCCCACGCGTATCAACCATGGCGTTTCCGGAGGGGAAAGCGGTTGGCGAGCCACCTCCAAGAAATGGCGCAAATATTTCCCGGATACCGTGGGTTCGGTGGTCGACGTCGGCCCCGGTTGCCCGACCGGCGTGATCGCCGGTACCAACACGCAATTCCCTACCCATTACCGCGATGCCCTGTTCATTTGCGACTGGACCTTCGCCACCATGTACTCGATCCACCTGAAGCCCCAGGGTTCATCCTATGTCGGGGAAAAGCGTGAGTTCATTTCCAATACCAAAGGCTCGCTGGCCTTGACCGACGTCGACGTAGGCCCGGACGGTAACATGTACTTCTGTGTGGGCGGTCGTGGTGGCCAATCCTACTTGTATCGGGTTTCCTATAAGGGTTCAGCTTCCACAGTATTGTCAAAACTGGATACCACTAGCTCTCACGCCAAGGCTCGCGCCACTCGTCACATGCTAGAGGCCTTTCACGGTCATCCCGATCCCAAGGCAGTGGAAACTGCTTGGCCCTATCTGAGCAGTGAGGATTACCACCTGCGCTATGCTGCCCGCATTGCCATCGAGTGGCAGGATGCCAAGGCCTGGTCTGACAAAGCCTATTCGGAAAAGGACGATGTGGCGGCCATTCATGCCCTACTAGGCTTGGCCCGCAGCGATCTCGCAGGAAGCCTGGTTCCCAGTGTGAAGCGTCTCCTGAAAGTGGGTTTTGATAATCTCGACAAAACGGGCAAGCTGGCTCTATTGAGAACCTATGGGGTGATTATGAGCCGCGGAGGTAAACCGGAGGCCGACCAGATCAAGGCGATCGGTGATCAACTGGATCCTCACTTCCCCGCCAGGGACGACAACTTGAACGAGGAACTTTGTCGCGTGCTCTGCTATCTACAGCACCCCTCGGTCGTCGAGAAGACCGTGGCTCTAATGCAGACCACCAAGGCCAAGGTGCCTGACTTTGACGCCGAAATCATGAAACGTAACCGTGGCTATGGAGGCAGTATCCTGAGCTCAATGGAATCCAATCCCAATATCCTCAACATTCATTTTCTCTTTTGCCTGAAGAACGTTCAGGAGGGCTGGACCATGGATCACCGGAAGGTCTACCTCGCTGAATTGAAAATTCTGCTCACCAAGAAGGGCGGCAATATGTTCACCGGCTATATTCAAAAGATCAGGGATTCTGCGATCGCTTCCGTGCCCGAAAAGGACAAAACTTTCCTCCAATACCTGATGGGCGACGTCAAAAGTATCGATATTTCCAAATTGCCCAAGGCAAAAGGCCCGAGTGTTGCCTGGACTGTCGACAACGCTCTCAAGATGCTCAAGGAGGAACCTCTTACTGGACGTAGTATGTCCAATGGTAAAAAAATGTTTTCGGCTGGGCTGTGCGTGGCCTGTCACCGCTTTGGTCCCGAAGGTGGCGGAATTGGCCCCGACTTGACGAACCTGGCCAAGCGCAGTGATTACAAAGCCATCCTCGAATCTACCTTGCAGCCCAACTTGGTGGTATCTGAACAATTCGAACAGCATGAACTGAAGATGAAGGATGGTTCGGTGGTCATGGGTCGAATCGTTGGTGATGAGAAAGGGGAGTATTTGTTGGTTCAGTCGGGATTCGAACCCTTGAAACTTAAAAAAGTGAAAAAATCGGAAGTTGCCTACAAGAAAAGCTCCAAGATATCGATGATGCCACCCGGCTTGGCCAACTCGATGAATGCGGAAGAGTTGAAGGACCTGATTGCCTACTTCGTCTCCCAAGGAAACAAAAGCCATCCGGTTTACCAGAAGACCAAGTCGAGCAAGAAACTGGATATTGAGATCACCAGCGCGATTTATGGAATTGCCGGAAACACCAAAAAGCAAATGGATGTCAGTAAAACCATAAAGCAATATATGGATGCCCGAGAATACGAATTTAAGATTACCAATGTCTTTGCAGGAAGAGACCCGGCCCCTGGCATAGCCAAGGTCCTGCTGCTCAAGTATAAATTCAACAGCAAAAAAATCAGCAAAACGATCATGGAAAACGGCCTTGTTTCTTTCTACGAATAGCTGCTTCCGAGATTTACCTGATCACGCTGGCAGCGCAAAGCCTAGCAAGCTACCACTTGATCTGGGCTTAACTGGAGAGGAACCCGCTCGGGTGGTAAAAGAGCTATTGGCATAGTGGCTCTGCAAATTTTGATCAGTTAGCTGCGATTAAGCCGCTGATGGGGGAGGTTAATGCGAAAGTGAAATAGTCGATCTTCCGCGGCGCCGGGGTTAAACTGTCTCTCGCCCTAATGAAGAGTCACATTTCATATTTAACCGTAACGGCCTGCCTCGTATTGCAGGCCTTTTTCTTTTCCCCCCCCGTGTCGGTTTACAGCGTGGAAAATAAAAAGTTCTCCCCGCATACCTTTACGCTTCCCGATGGTTATGTGTTGAAGCGTGTTGCTGCTCCGCCCTTGGTGAAGCGTCCCATCCACATGTATTTCGACGTGGATGGCTCTCTCTACGTCACGGATAGCTCGGGGAACACGGACAAGGCCCCGAATCAACTCAAGAAACCGAGTCATCGTATACTGAGGCTGGTCGACCGGGACGGCGATGGTGTTTTTGATCATTCGACCGTCTTCGCCGAGCGCCTGCCTTTTCCGGAAGGCATCCTCGTCCATCAGGACGCAATCTACGTGGGGGCCCCGCCCCACATCTGGAAACTCCGCGATACGGATGGCGATCACGTCGCAGATGAGCGAACCGTCTGGTTCGACGGTGGATCCATCGAAGGTTGCGGTAATGACATGCACGGACCTTACGCTGGCCCGGACGGATATTTCTACTGGTGCAAGGGAGCTTTTGCTCCGCAGAGCCACGTGCTTGGCAATGGGAGGACGTTCAAGTCGAGCGCCGCTCATATCTATCGTGCTAGGCCCGATGGCAGCCAGCTGGAAGTGGTCATCACCGGGGGGATGAACAACCCTGTTGGGTTGACCTTTAGTGACACCGGAGAGCGCTTTTTAAGTGGAACCTTCTTTGACCTTTCCGGACCAGGAAAACGCGATGGCATTCTCCATGCCGTCTACGGCGGAATGTATGGCAGGAAAAACGACCGTGTTCTTTCACCGCATCCAAGTTCGGGAGGCTTGCTGCCGATCCTGACACAGATGGGTCCTGCCGCGCCTTCAGGTATCGTGATGCCCAAAAGTGATGCGTTGGACATGAGGGGCGATCTGCTCTGCTCCGACTTCAACCTGCGACGCCTCTCCAGGCATAGGCTGTCCCGATCCGGATCAACCTATTCTGCCGAGATGAGTACTTTTCTTGAGAGTGATCAGACTGACTTTCATCCGACCGACGTGATCGAGGATGCGGATGGCAGTTTGCTGGTGGCGGATACCGGCAGTTGGTACATGATCTGTTGTCCGACCTCCAAGGTCGCCAAGCCCGACGTTCTCGGAGCGATCTATCGGATTCAAA
>Ga0302127_10000531_pt1 | contig 21355 bp, 19 predicted proteins | sample CB4_SCM_MG_FD_204452 | JGI IMG/M metagenome (GOLD analysis project Ga0302127, IMG submission 204452) | Marine microbial communities from Western Arctic Ocean, Canada - CB4_SCM | ecosystem: Environmental > Aquatic > Marine > Oceanic | place: Canada: Western Arctic Ocean | collected 2017-09-24
GTGGTTATCAGGGCCGTGATGAAAATCGGCGTGGTTCAGGCGGTCGCGATGATCGTGGTGGCTCGCGCGGCGGTAGCGAACGTAGTTCTGGTGGTTATCAGGGCCGTGATGAAAACCGGCGCGGTTCAAGCAGTCGCGACGACCGCGGTGGCTCACGAGGTCGCGACGACCGTGGTGGCTCACGAGGTCGCGATGGTTCCAGTAATCGGTCTGGGTCTCAGGACCGCTTCCGTCAACCGAGCGAAGGCGACAAGACCTGGATTTCTCGGGAAGAACGGTGGCCCGACGGCGATCCGGCTGACAACCCCATTCTGAAAGAACGTAATTGGGGCAGTCTTGCCCGCAAGGGAACCCGTCAGCTTCCTGATATGCCCGACGGCTGGGACGACACCGAGCGGGTAGGTGCCGACGATAAGAGTCAGCGTGACGAAGCCCCACTCACGCCTGAAGAGGCAGCCGAGCGCGAGGAGAAACGAATTGCTCGAGCCGAGGCGCAAGCAATTCGCGATATAAACACGGCGCGATTACAAGATGAAGCCCGCAATGCTATTAGCCGCGCCGGTCCGACCAAGGTGGCCAAGGTTCCCACTGCGCACGAGCGCAGTCAACTACCGGGCCGGCAACGCAAAATTGAGGATCTCGCAGTCAGCATGGAACGTGCCTTTGGCGAGATACGAGCGAATCGCATGCAGCGTCGTGTACGCGAAGCAGCGAGCGCGTATCAAGATGAACAGTTCGCCGACGCGCTACGCATACTGAAGCCGGTACGCGAGGGTGCTGTCGAAGTCGCCGAAGTGCTCGAATTGCAAGGCCTTACGCTCTACCGACTTGGTCACTGGAGGGCTGCTGCCAAGGAACTAGAACTGTTTCGCGAAACAGCGGCCAGCTGCGAACAAAACCCCGTGCTGATGGATGCCTATCGGGCGCTCGGGCGCTGGAACGATGTTGACGCGCTGTGGGACGAACTACGTGAAATTTCACCCGATGGCGAAGCCATCAGTGAGGGACGTGTGGTTGTGGCCGGTGGTCTGGCCGACAGAGGGCAGATCCAAGATGCCGTTCGATTGCTCGAAAAGTCCCATAAACGCCCGAAGAACCCCCGGGATCATCACCTTCGCTCCGCCTATGCACTTGCCGATCTGTACGAACGGTCTGGTGACGCACCCAAGGCTCGAACGCTTTTCGGATGGATCGGGCAGAACGACCCCGAATTTGCTGATGTCGAGGATCGGTTCAGAGCGCTGTAACGTCGGATGTAGTTGACGGGCAGCAATGGGCTGCCTTTCGGCGTGCCTAGGATCACCATGGTTAATGCAACCAGCAATAAATATCTGAACGGTAATTACGCTCCCGTTGCCGACGAGGTTACGGCGTTTGACCTGGCGGTAGTGGGCAAACTTCCAGGCGAACTTTCGGGTCGATACTTACGAAACGGCCCCAACCCTGCCGGTCCGGTAGATCCTGCGACCCATCATTGGTTTGTGGGCGATGGCATGGTGCAGGTTGGGCGGGTTGCGACTCAGTAGACACGGCAATGATGATACATTTCTGCTGTGACTTATCGCCGCATCGCCTCAACTCGCAGGTCCCTACTCATTGGCGGAGTCACCTCTATCGCCGCTGTCGCATGCGGCGTAGCACCCGGTGCTGCTGATGATTCGCAAACCCTCGCAACCAGCAATCAATATCTGAACGGTAATTACGCTCCCGTTGCCGACGAGGTTACGGCGTTTGACCTGGCGGTAGTGGGCAAACTTCCAGGCGAACTTTCGGGTCGATACTTACGAAACGGCCCCAACCCTGCCGGTCCGGTAGATCCTGCGACCCATCATTGGTTTGTGGGCGATGGCATGGTGCATGGACTGCGACTTGATGGCGGCAATGCCAAATGGTATCGAAACCGTTACGTCGGATCGAAAGCGATGCAGGACCGTCGCGGATTGCCTGATATCAGCGGGCCAAACTGGAACGACAGCCCATCGGGACCCAACACGAGTGTGGGCGGTTTTGCGGGCACAACCTGGGCGATGGTCGAAGCCGGCAGTGTACCTGTCGAACTAAACTACGAGCTAGAGACCGTCGGGCGCAATGATTTCTTTGGCACGTTGCCCGGTGCCTTTACGGCGCACCCCAAAGTTGATCCGCTCACCGGTGAAATGCATGCCATGACCTATGCGTGGAGTGAGTGGCTCGATCACATTCAGTATGTGGTGGTAGGCCCCGATGGGAAAGTAACCAAGACGCTCAATATCCCTCTTCCGGGGATGACGATGGTTCACGACATGTCGCTCACTCAGAAGTACGCAATTATTTACGACCAGCCAGTAACGGTCGACCTCGACCTGGCCTTGGCGGGCCGATTCCCGTTTCGCTGGAACCCAGATTACGGAAATCGGGTGGGCCTGTTGCCGCGAGACGGCGAGGTCGGTGACATTGTTTGGGTGGACGTTCCCCTGGGAGCGGTTTTCCATCCGATGAATTCTTATGATCTGCCCAATGGCGACGTTGTCATAGATTTGTGTTTCTACGACAAGTTGTTTGATGTCGATATTTTGGGCCCTTTCGGCGATGATGGGATAGCTCGCCTAGTGCGATGGACCATCACACCGGCGAGTCGTAACCTCACCGTAAGCGTGATTGACGATCGCTCGAACGAATTCCCTCGGCACCGCGGATCATTGGCAACCCAGGCATATAGATTTGGCTATTGTGCGTCAGTGAGCGGGGAGTCTGGCGAAGGCTGGTCCACGCTAAAGCACGATCTGCAGACCGGTGAACGAATGGAATTCGATCATGGGGTTGGACGGGCGGCAGGAGAGCCGGTTTTCGTGAGCCGGGAGGGGAGCACCGCAGAAGACGATGGTTGGCTCATTACCTTTGTTCATGATCAAACCAATGATTCAACCGAGTTCGTGGTCATGGATGCGCAGGATTTCTCCCGAGATTATGTGGCTCGAGTGCCGCTTCCTCAACGAGTTCCGTTCGGGTTCCACGGTAACTGGGTAAGTGACAGCAGTGTGAGTCCCGACGCGTAATGAAAGCCATGGCTGGTCGTTGTTAGTCCTTCCTGCGGTACTCCTTGGATGCTGCGCCAGTGGTGCAGAGCCGATGGCTAGTTCTTGAACTGCGGTTTAGTTGTGGCAAAGTGGGTCCCATGACTGACCTTGTCGCACTTTCGTCCCGCATCATAGATTCAGGCCACGCGGACGAGCCAGTAAATCGGATCACCAACGAGCTATCTGAGTTAGCCGATGGGGTGTCGCTCGTTGAGTCGTTCTCCCATGCGGCATCGGTGTCGACGGCCGCCGGTCTTGTGGTATTCGATACGAGCGGCACACGTACTGGGGGCCGAGTCGTAGACGCTTTGCGAACTTGGTCAACGGATCCGATCCACTCAATCGTTTACACCCACGGACATCTCGATCACGTGGGTGGCAGCGGTGCCTTTATTGCCGACGGTGCCGCCCGAGGTCATCAACGCCCAACCTTTCTGGGCCATGAGGCCATAAAGGCCCGCTTTGCGAGGTACCGACAAACGAACGGCTACAACCAAGTCATCAACGCACGTCAGTTTGGCGGCGTGCCCAAATCGGTCGTCGGAGAGATGGGTCTCGGCGCCGAGCGACAATTCCTGCCCGACGACACCGCCGAATTGGATCAGTCCTATCGCGATCATCTGTCGGTGACTGTTGGGGATACGGAATTCCAGCTTTGTCACGCCAAGGGCGAGACCGATGACCACACCTGGACATGGATTCCTGATCACAAGATGATCGCGTCCGGCGATCTCATGATCTGGAACTTTCCCAACTGCGGTAACCCTCAGAAGGTGCAACGATTTCCACTGGAATGGGCGGAGGCATTACGCGCTATGGCTGGACAGGGTGCCGAGTTGTTTGTGCCGGCCCACGGCCTACCGATCGGTGGCAATGCTCGTATAGCCACGGTTCTGAACACCATCGCGGGCAGTCTCGAATCTCTTGTTGCTCTGGTACTCGACGCGATGAATACTGGTGCATCCCTCGACGAGGTGATCCAAGGGTGCACGGTCCCGGAGGCCACCCTGAAGCTGCCCTTCATGCGGCCGTTCTATGACGAACCCGAGTTTGTCGTGCACAACATCTGGCGACTCTATGGAGGGTGGTGGGATGGCGACGCGGCATCCCTGAAGCCGGCGCCAAACGATTCGGTAGCCGCTGAAGTGGCTGCGCTGGCCGGCGGGGCAATGCAGCTGGTTGAGCGAGCACAACAACTCGTCGACGACGGCGATTTCCGCTTAGCTTGCCAGTTGATTGAGTGGGCAGGCCGCGCCGAACCCACGTCGGTGGCGATTCATCAAGCGCGTGCCCAGATCTATGAAGCGCGAAGGAAGGCCGAGACCTCACTGATGGCCAAGGGCATTTACGCGTCAGCCGTGGCCGAATCGAAGTTGGTTACCGATGGCGATGGCAGCCAATCCGCTCAGTCGGTCACATGGTGAGCAAAAATCCGAGCATGCGGTACTGAGGGTGACTAGTGACTAGTTACGAGTTCCCCTATCCCGATCCCCAACTTGCGGCCGAGCACCCTTTCGTCGATTTAAACTTTGCCCGCCGTAGCGAAGCGGACATGCTGCGCCGGGCCCGTGAGTATTACGCGTTGCTCGATTCGCGGCGCAGTGTGCGAATGTTTAGCGACGAACCTGTACCTGAGGAACTGATTGATCTAGCAATTCTGTCGGCGTCGACAGCGCCCTCTGGAGCGCACAAACAGCCGTGGAAGTTTGTAGCAATTAGTGACCCTGCAGTGAAACGATCGATCCGAATGGCGGCCGAAGAAGAGGAGCGAACCAACTACCTCGACAACCGCATGAACACCGAATGGCAAGAGGCGTTGGCTCCTTTGGGCACCGACCACCATAAGGAGTTCCTCGAAATAGCGCCGTGGATCGTGGTGGTTTTCGAAGAGCGCTACCAGGTACTTGACGACGGCGAACATCGGAAGAATTACTACGTCAAAGAAAGTACGGGAATTGCCGCCGGCATGTTTATTTCGGCTCTGCACAACATGGGCCTGGTAACCCTTACCCATACGCCGTCACCGATGGCGTTTTTGCGGACGGTTCTTGGACGCCCCGAGAATGAGCGACCCTTCCTTATGTTGCCGGTCGGCTATCCGCTCGACGGTACCCAAGTGCCCGATATTGACCGCAAGGCCCTTAGCGAAGTGGCAGTAAAGGTGAAGGGCCCCATCAACACAACCGAGGTTGTCACACCCGCTCAGTAAAGTCATTGGCACTTCCCTAAGTGTCTCGTATCACCGTGATGCGATGTCTACGAAGGGAATGCCATGTCCAAATTAAGTGCGCTAGTCGAACTCGATGCCATGCCGCCAGTAGTGGCGCCGGCCATTAGCAATTTGTGTGTGCTCCACGGGTTCCTGTCGTCAGACCCAGTCGCTCGGGATCTGCCGTCGGGTTCATTGTTGGTTCAGCTTCAGGTCACGACGCCGGGGGCAACGGCTCAATCTGTCCCCGTAGCGTCTATCGATGGACCCAAGAACTTGGCGAAGCTAAAGCAGGGCGACCACCTGTTAGTCGTCGGTACGGTTTGCCGCAGGTTCTTTAAGGCCGGCGGAGGCACCGTTTCGCGCACGGAGGTTGTCGCGACACACATCACAAAACTGACATCAAAGCGGGCGGTAAGTGTGGCATTAGCGACGGCGACTGATCACATGCGGGCTCTCGTCCAGTCGCTCGCCGACGCCCGGTAGATCAAGCAAGGGGTGGTGGCACCTCTGTCTGGTTCGGTCGTCGAAGGTGAAGGAGGTGGTATTGGTCAGCAGATAGCAACGCGGTCAATTCCGGCAGAAATGAGTGTTTCAGACTGGTGGTCAGGTTAGGATTCGTAACGGTTTTGCAATTGGTTGACACGCCCCCGAGGAGCATCCAAATGGCTGACATCCGTAACGATTTTGCCCCTGGTGTAATCACTGGTCCAGAGGTGCAAGAGGTGTTTGCTTTGGCGAAGTCCGCCTGGTTTGCTTTGCCCGCGGTGAACGTCACCGGTAGCAACACAATGAACGCCGTCATGGAGACCGCGGCCGCAGTTAATGCGCCGGTCATTATTCAGTTCTCCCATAGTGGAGCCGCCTTCGTTGCGGGCAAGGGTTTCCCTTCAGGCGGCGATGAAGCCTCAATTCAAGGCGCCCTGGCCGGAGCTGCTCACGTCAATCAACTTGCGGCGGCTTACGACGCACGCGTGATTTTGCATACAGATCATTGCGCGAAGAGCAAGTTGGGCTGGCTCGACGGGCTGATTACCCAAGGCGAAGCACATTTCGCGGCCACCGGCAAACCCCTCTTTAGTTCCCACATGATTGACCTTTCCGAAGAAAGCCTCGAAGAAAATGTCGAGATCTGTGGCCGCTATCTCACACGGATGGCTGCCATCGACATGACCTTGGAGATCGAGCTTGGAATCACCGGTGGCGAAGAGGATGGTGTCGACAACAGCGACGCCGACCTCGATGACCTTTACACCAAACCCGAAGAAGTGGCCTACGCGTACGAGTCCTTGGGTGCAATTTCCCCCTCGTTCACAGTCGCGGCATCGTTCGGAAATGTGCACGGCGTTTATAAGCCAGGCAATGTGCAACTGCGTCCGAAGATTCTCCGCGATTCACAGGCCCATATTTCCGAGAAGTTTGGTACCGGTGCGCAACCCGTCGATTTTGTCTTTCATGGCGGATCGGGTTCGAGCGCCGAAGAAATTGCCGAAGCTATTAGCTATGGCGTCATCAAGATGAACATTGATACCGACCTGCAGTGGGCGCTTTGGGACGGCGTTCGTGGCTACGAGGCTGCGAACCACGATTACCTTCAAGGTCAGATCGGCAACCCCGAGGGCGCCGATCAACCCAATAAGAAGAACTACGACCCGCGCGTATGGCTGCGGGCCGGCGAAATTAGCTTTCACGAGCGACTTCGACAAGCATTTTCCGAACTCAACAACATAGGCACTCTTGCCTAAAACTTTCGACACCGATCAACCACGTGAGATCAGCAAGGTGACTAGTGTGAGCAACAAGACACGAGGCATTGCTGCCGCGCAACGATCGGGATCAAAGGGGATCCATGACTGACACCGCCGCTCCTGTACCTGAGGTACGCCAACTCGACACGCTTGTGGTCCGATTCGCCGGTGACTCCGGCGACGGCATGCAACTTACTGGTGATCGTTTTACCAGTGCTAGCGCGTCGTTTGGTAACGACATCGCGACCTTGCCGGAGTACCCCGCTGAGATCCGCGCGCCGCAAGGCACCCTTGGTGGCGTCTCGGCCTTTCAGCTTCAGATTGCTGATCACAGCATCACCACGCCGGGTGATGCGCCCAACATCCTCATTGCGATGAATCCTGCGGCGCTCAAGAAGGAACTTAACCGTCTTGAACCCGGCGGAACCATCATCGTCAACGAGGATGCTTTTGACGAACGCAACCTCAAGAAGGCGGGCTATCTCGAGAATCCGCTGAACGACAATTCGCTAGATGGGTACAGCTTGTTTGCTGTTCCTATGACCACCATCACGAAGGAAGTCTGTAAGGACACCGGCGTGAAGCCCCGTATCGCCGAACGGTCTAAGAACTTTTTTGCTCTTGGTTTGGTCTCATGGTTGTATAACCGCGAAACCAAGGGAACCATCGAGTGGATTGAGAACAAGTTCAAGAAGCTGCCCGAGGTTGTTGCAGCCAACAAGGCGGCGTTCAACGCTGGGCACGCCTTTGGTGAAACTGCCGAACTGTGGGATATCACCTACGAGGTGCGTCCGGCGAAGTTGGATCCGGGTGTCTACACGAGCGTCACTGGCAACCTCGCCACGGCGTGGGGCATGGTCGCCGCCGGCCAACTCGCAAAGCTCCCTATTTTTCTGGGTTCCTATCCCATCACTCCTGCCACCGATATTTTGCATGAGGTTGCCAAGCACAAGAATTTCGGGGCGCGTACCTTCCAGGCTGAAGACGAGATTGCGGGTGTCGGAGCTGCCCTGGGCGCCGCCTATGGCGGCTCGCTCGCCTTTACGACTACGAGTGGTCCTGGTGTGGCATTGAAGGGCGAGACCATTGGTCTGGCCATGATTCTCGAATTGCCGTTGGTTATTGTCGATGTCCAACGTGGCGGCCCGTCAACGGGCTTGCCTACCAAAACCGAACAAAGTGATTTGATGATGGCCATGTACGGTCGCCATGGCGAGTCACCGTTGCCGGTGGTGGCTGCCTACACGGCTTCGCAGTGCTTCCACGCGGTGATCGAGGCATCACGCATTGCGCTCAAGTACCGCACACCTGTGATGTTGTTGACCGATGGCTACCTCGCCAATGGTTCAGAACCATGGCTCATTCCCGACACGGCGACCCTCCCCGACATCAGCGTCGACTTCGCCACCGAGCCCAATGCGCAGGACAGCGAAGGTAACCCCGCCTTCCACTCCTACAAGCGTGACGAGAACTTGGCTCGCCCCTGGGCTATTCCCGGGACACCGGGTCTTGAGCACCGTGTTGGTGGTCTCGAAAAAGATGTGACGGGCGAGATTAGTTACGATCCGCAGAACCATCAGGACATGACCGATGTCCGTGCCGCCAAGGTGGCCGGCATCGCCAATGACATCCCGCCCACCATGGTGTCCGGCGACATTGGCGAATCCGATGTACTGGTATTGGGTTGGGGTTCCACCTGGGGCTCAATTGAGAGCGGCATGAAGCGCGCTCGCGCCGAAGGTAAGAAGGTGGCGCACGCTCACCTCACGCACATCAATCCGTTCCCGTCTGATCTTGGGGCTATTTTGACCAAGGCCAAGAAGATAATCGTTCCCGAACTAAATATGGGGCAGCTTTCCAAGCTGGTCCGTGCGGAGTACCTGGTGGACGCCAAAGCAGTTGGCAAGGTGATGGGGCAACCCTTTACCGCCGCCGAAATTCATGATGCCATAAACGCGGCGCTTGCAGGAGACTCATAATGACCGATGTAGCTGTTCCCGAAACCACCAAGGCCGATTGGACCAGCCCGGAGGAGCCTCGTTGGTGTCCTGGGTGTGGTGATTACTCGATTCTGACTGCGATTCAGATGATGATGCCCGATATGGGTATCAAGCGCGAGGACACGGTATTTGTGTCCGGAATCGGCTGTGCAGCGCGCTTCCCTTTCTACATGAACACCTATGGCCTGCACAGCATCCACGGTCGTTCGCCGGCTATTGCTACCGGGTTAGCAGTCGCCCGACCAGACCTCAACATCTTTGTTGTTGGCGGCGACGGTGACATGTTGTCCATTGGCGGTAATCACCTCATTCACGCCTTGCGCCGGAACGCCAATATCACGATCTTGTTATTCAACAATCAGATTTACGGGCTTACTAAAGGACAGTATTCGCCCACGTCCGAGGTTGGCAAAATCACCAAGACTTCACCATTTGGATCGTTGGACGAACCATTTAATCCCGTGTCCTTGGCGTTGGGCGCCGAGACCTCGTTTGTGGCTCGTACCCACGATATGGATCGCAAGCATATGCAATCGGTAATCCGCAAGGCCCACGAACACAAGGGCGCGGGTCTGGTGGAAATTTTCCAGAATTGCAACATCTTCAACGATGGAGCATTTGCGGCCATTACGAAGAAGGCAAATCGAGAGGACATGCTGATCGACCTCGTTCACGGCGAACAAATTCGTTTCGGCGTAGACAAGGCCCGCGGTGTGTTGATTAACTCTTCAGGCTCCGCTGAGATTGTCGACGTCACGGCTGACAATCAGTCTTCGCTTATGGTGCACGACGAGCATGCCTATGACCCAGCGCTTGCTTTCGCTCTTTCTCGTTTGTCGAGCGGCCCCTATGAGCCCACACCTGTCGGTGTGTTCCGCTCGGTGGAACGCCCGGAGTACGCCGAGGAAACGGCCAAGCAGCTCGCCCACGCCCAAGAGACCAAAGGCGCGGGCGATTTGGACTCGTTGCTGCATTCGATGCCGACCTGGACTATCTAGCACTCGAGGTCGAGCATGGCTTGGGTCCTCGATTTAGACGGCGTTATTTGGACCGGTAACACGCCAATCGAAGGTGCGGCGGCTGCAGTGGCCGAACTGCAACGCAGGGACGACGTTGTCTTTGTGACCAACATGTCTCGGTTGGTTATTGCTGACCAGGAGGCGAAGTTAGCGGACCACGGCATCGAAGCATGTGGACAGGTGATTTCTTCTGCCACCGCTGCCGGTCGCCTCGTAGAACCGGGGGAGCGAGTGTTTGTCTGTGGTGGTCCCGGTGTCCGCGAGTCGGTCGAAAACCGTGGAGCGACGGTCATCGATGATCCCCGTGCTGCCATCGATGCGTGCATAGTCGGGTTTGACCCCGAATTTGACTTTGAGTGGATGAAGAATGCGACGACCGCTATTTTGCACGGCGCGAGATTCATCGGCACGAACCATGACCCTACATACCCAACCGAAGAGGGTCTTTGGCCGGGAGCTGGAGCCATTATTGAATCGGTGGCGACAGCGACGGCGCAGCGACCTATATATGCAGGTAAACCGCACAAAGCTGTGGTTGACGAGGTGCGTGATCGGGTGGGGAATTCTGGAGTCGTTGTTGGCGATCGGCCCGATACCGACGGCGCTTTCGCCCGCGCTCTGGGTTTCGATTTCGCCTTAGTTCTTAGTGGCGTCGCTAACGCGGAAGACCTACACGATCCTGTGCCCGATTCAATTTCGACTACGTTGGCTGCTCTAGTTGCTGACCTAAGGTAGGCTTTTGGTATGAACCCGAATGCAACAGCACGTGCAGCACGTAAGGCCGGCGAGACTTTTGTTATTGAAACTCGCGATAATTTGAGCTCTCTGCTCCGTCAACTACGACGAGCAGGAGCTACCACGTTCGAAGAAATTAGCGATGAACTTGCTGGTTTGCTGGCCGACGCCAAAGACGAGGGCGAGAAGATTATCTCTCGTCTCCAAGGCGCATCACGAGATGCTGTTAAGGAAGCGAAGGAACAAGCAACCATTCCGGCGGCCGAAAAGGCTGCTGCTAAGAAGGCTGCTGCTAAGAAGGCTCCTGCTAAGAAGGCCCCGGCTAAGAAGAAGGCTGCTGTCAAGAAGGCTCCTGCTAAGAAGGCTCCTGCTAAGAAGGCCCCGGCTAAGAAGGCTCCTGCTAAGAAGGCTCCTGCTAAGAAGGCTCCTGCTAAGAAGGCTCCTGCTAAGAAGGCCCCGGCTAAGAAGAAGGCTGCTGTCAAGAAGGCTGCTGTCAAGAAGAAGGCTGCTGTCAAGAAGGCCCCGGCTAAGAAGGCTGCCGCTAAGAAGAAGGCTCCAGCTAAGAAGGCCCCTGCCAAGAAGGCTGCTGCTAAGAAGAAGGCTCCAGCTAAGAAGGCCCCTGCCAAGAAGGCTGCTGCTAAGAAGAAGGCTTGAGCCATCGCTGCGAGGCGTCGTCTCGATCTTGAGTTAGTTCGCCGGGGACTGGCTGTGTCGCGTGCTGAGGCACGAACACTTATATCCGAAGGCGAAATTCGCGTCGACGGGGTAATTGTCGGTAAGCCGGCGCGCCAAGTACACCCGGGCCAGGCGATCGTCGTGGTCGGCAAACAGAAGTATGTAGGCCGTGGCGCCTACAAATTATTGGGTGCGCTTGACGGCTTTGCCTATGACCCGTCTGAAGACCGTTGTCTCGATGTTGGGGCATCCACCGGGGGCTTCACCGATGTTTTGTTGCAGGCTGGTGCCAGCCATGTTGTAGCCCTTGATGTTGGTCATGGTCAGCTACACGAACGGATCCGTGCCGACGAGAGGGTAACGGTCATAGAACATACGAATATGCGCCATGTCAAGGCGGGAGATCTGGGTGATCCATTTGATCTGGTGGTCGTAGACGCTTCGTTCATCTCGCTGCGGACCCTGATGCCGTCGATGTGCGAGCAACTGGGCGCCGATGGCATTTTGATGGCACTGATTAAGCCGCAGTTTGAGGTTGGTCGCAAGGCCGCTTCGCAAGGCAAAGGGGTTATTTCCGACGTTGAACTTTGGCGTACATCAATTGATGGAGTGATTGATGCTGCTGAAGCCGAAGGTTTACGTCTTGTCGCGTTGTTGGCTTCGCCTATTACCGGCGGCGATGGAAATGTCGAATACTTGGGAAAATTTGCGCGTATAGCCAGTTCAGAGCCGGTTATCAACCGGACGGGCGCAGTCAACGTGGTGATTTCCGAGGCCACCCCAGAAGAACAGTAATGAAACGCCGCGCAGTGTCACACGTCTGAATTACGCTGACTCCGTGGCTTGCATCGTACTTCTCATCCATCACACCCGCAGCGAGGCAGTGGCCGAAGCGCGTAACCTTGGTAGCTGGCTTGTTTCGGAAGGGCACACCGTGTTACTTCCTGCGGAGGATGCGGCCATCGCAGGTCTCGAAACCTTCGGTGCCGACGAGCAGGTAATTGCCGGATCAGCCGATCTGGCGGTAAGCCTGGGCGGCGACGGATCAATGCTGCGAGCGGTCACCATGGTGGCCGACGGTGGTGTCCCTGTCCTTGGGATCAACTTCGGGCAGTTGGGTTATCTCACGCAGGTAGATCCAGTCGGTTGTCGGAACGCAGTTGGGCGTTGGCTTACCGGAGATTTCATAATCGAAGAACGTATGCGAGTGTCTGTTGTGGGGCCAGACGGAACCGCGCACTGCGCGCTCAACGAGATAGTTTGCGAAAAGACCGAAGCCGGGCACACCGTACGTATTGCCGTGCAGTTTGATGGCGAGGCCTTTCATACCTACGAGACCGACGGGCTAATTGTGGCTACTCCTACCGGTTCCACGGCCTACTCCTTGTCGGCGCGCGGCCCAATTGTTGATCCCACACATAGGGCTCTGGTATTTACGCCGGTAGCACCCCATACGCTTTTCGATCGCTCTTTGGTTCTCGCGCCGGGTACCCGGGTGCAGATGACAATTGAAGATCGCCCCGCGGCCCTATCGGTGGACGGTCAATTTGGTGGGCGTATCGAACCAGGGCAATCAATCGAGTGTCGTGCGGCCGATGAACCTGCTCGGCTCGTGAGTTTCGGCGACCGTAACTTCCACCGCGTCATTAAATCGAAGTTCGATTTGAGCGAACGCTAATGCTCGTCGAGCTTACGGTCACCGACCTCGGGCCCGTAGCGGGAATCACTTTGGTATTTGGTCCGGGGATGACCGCTATGACCGGCGAGACCGGTGCCGGCAAGACCATTGTTACTGAGGCAATCAAACTGTTGTGCGGGGCTAAAGCCGACGCGGTGATGGTGCGGTCCGGAGCCAAGGAGGCTGTCGTCGAAGGTCGTTTTGTGACCGACAACGACGAACTCGTCGTGCGGCGTGTTGTGCCTGCTAGCGGACGGTCTCGTGGCTATCTTCAAGGGCAGATGGCCAGTACCGCCGAGTTGGCTGCGGTGGTCGGAGAACTGGTTGATATACACGGGCAGAACGGCCATCAATCGTTGGTTCGGCCGCAGGCTCAACGTTCGGCGCTTGATCAGTTTGGCAATGTTGACACCGCGTTGCTGCGCGATTTGCGCCGACAGTTAGCAGAACTTGATGCCCAGTTAACCGAGCTCGGCGGGGACGAGCGGGCCCGAGCACGCGAGATCGAGTTAGTTCGTTACCAGTTCGACGAAATTGTGGCGGCCAGCATCATCGATGCTGACGAAGATAATCGGCTCCGCTCACGCGAAGACCTTTTGGCCGACGCCGGCGACTACCGCGATTCTGCGCGCGATGCGGGCATTCGACTCGGTGGCGATGAAGGAGCCGGTGACATCATCACTCGGATCTTGCACCGACTTGAGAACGTGACCCCGTTTGCTCACCTCGTTAGCCGGCTGAAATCGCTCGAACTAGAGCTCACCGACGTGGCCGACGAGTTTGGTGGCCTAGCCGACTCGCTCGATGATGACCCCGAAGAGCTTGCCAAAGTGCAGCGTCGACGCACGCTGTTGTCTGAACTGCGCCGCAAATATGGGGCCACCCTCGGCGAAGTTATTGATTTCCGCGACGAGGCTGAAAAACGACTACATGAGCTCGAAACCCACGATGTTCGAGCAGCTGAGCTTGATATCTTGCGAGGTCAGTGCCAAGGGACGGTTCGGGCCGAAGAAGCTGTCATCGGGGCGGCCAGGCGGGCGGCTGCACCCAAACTGGCGAAGGCAATCGAGGCGCAGATACACGAGTTGGCCCTGCCCCATGCGGTGGTCCAAATACAGGTCGGCGAAGACGATCCGGGCGACGAGGTCAACATTTTGGTGGCGATGAACTCCGGAACGCCGCCTGCCCCTTTGGCCAAGGTCGCTTCGGGCGGAGAATTGGCACGAACTATGTTGGCCCTACAACTTGTGCTCAGCGAGGGACCGCCTTTGCTGATCTTTGATGAAGTCGACGCAGGGGTTGGTGGAGCGGCCGCATCAGCAGTCGGCGATGCACTTTCTAATCTTGGGAAACGGCATCAGGTATTGGTGGTGAGCCATTTGGCACAGGTGGCAGGCCGTGCCGATCGACACGTACTCATCTCCAAACGCGACGACGGATCTTCGGTAGTCACCGAGGCCCAAACACTCGAAGACGACGACCGCGTGGCCGAAATCGCGCGTATGTTGGCCGGCGATGCAGAGAGCACGACAGCACAAGAACATGCCCGCGAAATTCTGACTGGGAACGAGAAATCTTGAAATTGCTACCACATTGGGTCGCGCGATGCTCTAAAGCGCGTTACTGTGATATTCCGTGACCAAGCATATTTTTGTCACGGGCGGCGTAGTTAGCTCGCTCGGAAAAGGCCTAACCGCATCGTCTCTCGGGAGACTTCTGAAGAGTCGTGGCCTCAGGGTCACGATGCAGAAGCTCGACCCGTATCTCAACGTCGATCCTGGCACCATGAACCCTTTTGAGCATGGCGAACTCTTTGTTACCGAGGACGGCGGCGAAACTGACCTCGACCTCGGACACTACGAGCGTTTCATTGACGAAAATCTGTCGCGCGGATCGAACGCGACCACGGGGTCGATCTATTCGGCGGTTCTCGCGGCCGAGCGGCGGGGCGATTACCTCGGCAAGACCGTTCAGGTAATTCCGCATGTAACCGACGAGATTAAAAGTCGTATTCGTCGTCTAGCCAGCGACGACGTGGATGTCGTAATTACCGAAGTGGGCGGAACTGTCGGCGACATTGAGATCTTGCCATTTCTTGAAGCAATTCGTCAGGTGCGCCTCGATATTGGCCGCGACGACGTGTTTTTCATTCATGTGACCTTGGTGCCCTACATCGGCCCAGCATCAGAACAAAAAACTAAGCCTACGCAACACTCCATTTCCGAACTGCGTGGCCGTGGCATCCAGCCTGATGCGATTGTTTGCCGAAGCGAAGATCCTTTATCAGATGGCCTAAAACGCAAGATCTCACAGTCCTGCGATGTTCCGTTTCGCGCGGTTGTTAATGCTGCCGATGCCGACAGTCTGTACGACGTCCCGCTGGTGCTGCACGACGAAGGTCTTGACACGGTTGTTTGTGAGCATCTTGGGTTACCTGTCGAGGTTGATCTCACCGAGTGGCAAGCGTTGGCAGCCAAAGTCAGGCGGGCCGTAAAACCTGTTCGTATTGGACTTATTGGCAAGTACGTCAGCCTCCCCGACGCCTACCTTTCGGTGGTCGAATCACTTAACCATTCGGGATTCCATCACGGTGTCAAGGTAGAAATCGATTGGATCCAGGCCGAGGATGTGCAGGGACTTCTCGTCGAAGAACGACTCAGTGGACTCGACGGGATTGTTATCCCGGGCGGTTTCGGCGAACGTGGTTTTGAGGGGATGATTGCCGCGGCGGGCTACGCGCGGGAGAATGACATCCCGTGCCTGGGCATTTGTCTGGGCATGCAGGCCATGACCATCGAGTGGGCCCGCAACGTAATGGGCCTAGAGGATGCTGACTCCAGTGAGATGAATCCCACTACGCCTCATCCGGTCATTGATTTGATGGAGTCTCAACGCGACGTCACCGACATGGGTGGCACAATGCGTCTTGGTGCCTACGTTGCCGAACTGGTGCCCGGTTCACAAGTGGCCGAGGCGTACGGCACCAATGTTGTTTCTGAGCGGCATCGTCATCGCTGGGAGTTCAATCCTCGCTATCGCAGCAAATTCGAACAGACCGACTTCATCTGTTCGGGTGCATCGCCGGACGGGCGTCTGGTCGAGTTCATCGAACTGCCTACCCACCCCTATTGGATAGGCACGCAGGCGCATCCCGAGTTCAAGAGTCGTCCGCATCGGCCGGCACCACTTTTCCGATCTTTTTTGGGTGCAAGTCTTGTTCGATCCGAATCGGGAATGGCGGCGACCAGCACCGACGACGGTGCCGAGGCCGACGTGTCCGCCACGTCGTAATTCGTTGCCGCAGCCCAGCACTCATCCACTGGTGGAGGAGTATCTGCTGTATCTGACGATTGAAAAGGGCCGGTCAGTAAATACTATTGCCGCGTACCGGCGTGATCTGCGGTCATGGGATGCCACGTTGTCGGATCGGTCAGTAACGGTTCTGTCGGCGTCGCAAGACGATGTGCTTGTCCATTTGCATGGTTTGAAGGACAGCGGTAAAGCACCCGCTTCGGTGGCCCGCTCCATGGTGGCGGTTCGGTCGTTGTATCGGTATTTGGCGCTCGAAGGTCATCGTGGCGATGATCCGACGGCGCAGGTTGAGATGCCCCGGGTTCCAAGGGGACTACCTAAACCCCTTTCTGTGGCCGACGTAACCAGCCTTATTGAGGCGTCAGCGGGTCCCAAACCATGGCAACGTCGAGATCGGGCCATGCTCGAACTCTTGTATGGCACCGGGATTCGCATTGGCGAACTGGTAGGCGTTTCGTTGAGCGACTTTGATTCGAGCGACGCGCTATTGCGGGTCTTTGGTAAGGGTGCCAAGGAGCGAGTGATTCCGGTGGGAAGCTACGCGATGCAATCGATGGTCGATTGGTTGGATGTCGAAGGGCGCGGCGCCATGGAACCCAAGCGATGGGCATCGCGCGATGCGTCAGAGGCGATGTTTCTTAATCGCCGTGGTGGACGTCTGAGTCGTCAAGGTGCGTGGGGAGTGGTCAAAAAGCATGGCACTGCGGTGGGTGTGGGGGCCAAGTTGTCGCCGCACGTGTTGCGTCACTCGTGTGCCACTCACATGCTCGATGGCGGTGCGGACATCCGGACGGTGCAGGAGCTTCTGGGCCATGCGTCGGTCACCACGACCCAGGTGTACACCAAAGTTTCACAGGCCCGACTGTGGCAGGTCTACCAGTCGGCTCATCCCCGGGCCCAACGTGGTTAGCCGATCAGGCTTTGGTGGTATCAGCCACCTCGCACAGCGCTTTGTTAAAGCGCTGCAACCGAATGGTCCCATGGTCGAGGATGAAGCGGCTCTTTGTCAGATGCTGTCGACGCAAGAGCTTGTGCTGTATCGACGTTTAAACCGTACAGATCGTGCCCATGCTGTAGCCAACATGGTTTCGATGAGCGTGTCGCTGGATGCCTTGAAATATGAGGCGGGAGATGAGGTCTGGAACGAGGCTTCCGTTGAACCTGCTCTGGGTCAAGCAGATCTTGTCGTTGCGGCGGCGATGCACGACGTGGGAAAGTCGGCGGCGAATTTGTCAACCGTGGGGCGAGTATTGGCCACGATAGTTATTGCGTTGACTGGGCGACGGAGGGCGGCTGGCTGGGCCCGCTCTGGTCGTATTGGTCTTTACGCCGACCATCCACGGTTGGGTGCGGAGATGCTTCAGGCCGCTGGGGCCCATGCGGTCGTTGTGGCGTGGGCTAGCGAACATCATCAGCCCCGCGAGAGGTCTCTGTTCGCGGCGCCGATTCGTGCTGCACTTGATCAGGCCGACCAAGCGTAGTGTCGACGTTTTTGTAAGCCGAAGGGATCGGCGTTTCGGTGGGCTGGAATGATTAACGGGGCAGTAGACCCAACGCATCGCGGGTGCGAAGCATGGTCTTTTCGGCCATTGCTTGGGCCTTTTCGCCACCGATAGACAACAGCCGTGCGGTTTCCGCCGGGTCGCCTTCCAGTTCGGCAAAGCGTTGTTGGATAGGGCGCAATAGTTCGATGACTGCTTCAGCAGCGTCGACTTTCAAGCGCCCGTATTGGGTGTAGTCGTTGGCCAAATCTGCCGGTTTGCGACCGGTAGCGCCACCGAGAATTTCGAGGAGGTTGGATATACCGGGCTTGGCTTCGACGTCATAGCGGACGTCGGATTCGCTATCGGTTACGGCCCGTTTGAATTTCTTTTCAACCGATTTGAGGTCTTCGAGTAGTTCAATGGTGCCGGCGGCGGCGTCGGCGGACTTGGACATTTTGACCGTGGGGTTTTGGAGATCCATGACGCGCGCTCCAGTCGGAGGGATGACGTGCTGGGGCACTACGAACGTGTCGCCGTATCGGTTGTTGAACCGGATCGCTAGATCGCGTGTGAGTTCGATGTGTTGGCGTTGGTCAGCCCCTACTGGGACTTCATCAGTGTCATACAACAAGATGTCGGAGGCCTGGAGGGCTGGGTAGGTGAACAAGCCGGCCGAAACAAATTCGACGCGACCTGACTTGTCTTTGAACTGGACCATGCGGTTGAGTTCGCCAAAACTCGCGGTGCATTCCATGATCCAACCCAATTCGACGTGTTGGGGAACATGACTTTGCACAAAGAGGGTGCATTGATCGGGGTCGAGCCCACACGCCATGAGTGCCTGGGCCACACGGATGGTGTCGGAGCGCAGGGCGGCTGGGTCCGGCCGCAAGGTCAGTGCATGAAGATCTACGACGCAGTAGAGCGAATCGGATTCGCCCAGCCCGGTGACCCAGTTGCGGACCGCTCCGAGGAGACTGCCAAGGTGAAGATTGCCGGATGGTTGGATGCCAGAAAAAACGCGTGTCATGGCTGGCGATGGTATTGGAGATTGGGCGTCGACGGAATCTTTTTACGATCATCCTCGTAAAAGTCGGTAGTTGCTGCTGGATGACTCTAAGCTCCGTGGTCGTGGCCTACGAGGTGGAAACCCATACATACAGCGGTCCTTTTGACATGCTGCTCCATCTGATCTTGCAAGACGAGGTCGACCTGTACGAAGTGTCATTGGTCGACATTGTTGACAAATACTTGGCTGAGCTCGACAAGATGGGCAAACTCGAGCTCGACTTCGCCACCGAGTTCTTAATGATTGCTTCAACCTTGATCGAGTTAAAGAGCCGTCGTCTGTTACCTGACCCTGGTGGCTTTGATCTGGACGAGGAGCTCGCTCTGTGGGAGGAACGCGATCTTCTGCTCGCACGTTTGTTGGAGTGCAAGACCTTCAAAGACGCGGCTCAGGCTCTCGAGAATTTGGCCCGTATGGCATCGCGAAGCTATTCCCGCCGGGCTGGACTTGAGGATCAATTTATTCATTTGGTGCCTGATCCGTTGGAAAACGTGAGCCCCTCAGACGTTCGCAGCGCTTGTCTTAAGGCCATGATCCCTCGCCCGGTCGAACGAGTGCGATTGGATCATGTCACCGCCATTCGTATCACCGTCGGCGATGTGGTTTCCGAGCTCGTTGCCGACCTGCCCGACCGTGGCGTAACCACGTTGCGTAGCCTCACCAGCCAACTGGTTGAACGCATTGAGGTTGTCGTTTACTTCTTGGCCGTTCTAGAACTGTTCAAGCAAGGGGTAATCGAGCTAGGGCAAGAGGCGGCATTTGGTGACATCAGCGTCACCTGGCTCGGCGGCCAGCCAGACACCGATTTTGTTTCTATTGATGCCTACGAGGGCTAGTGATGACCGACGATTCTGTACCCGATTTCCATGTCGCCGTTGAAGGCTCCGACGCCGAGGTAATTTCAGTGCCCGGCAGTGGTGGTGATCATGATGAAGTCCGACGCGGTCTTGAAGCGTTGTTGATGGTCGCGGAGGAGCCAGTGGAGCCGGTTTTGATCGCTCAAGTTCTCGAGATATCTGAGGTGGCTGTCATCGAAATGTGTCAGGCGCTCGTCGAGGAGTACGAGGGCGAAGGTCGGGGGTTCACTGTTGTGCGCGTGGCGGGTGGTTTTCGATTCCAGACCCGTCCCGAGGCCGCCAAATATGTGGAACGGTTTGTGTTGGAAGGTCAGTCGTCGCGTATGTCGGCCGCCGCGCTCGAGACGATGGCGATCGTGGCGTACAAACAGCCGATCTCGCGTGCCCAGGTTGCCGCCATTCGAGGCGTCAATGTTGATGGCGTGATGCGTACGTTGCAAACTCGGGGACTTATCACCGAGGTTTCTCGCGATCCGGGCCCTGGCAACGCAGTCATGTTTGGCACGTCGGCGCTGTTCCTAGAGCGGTTGGGTCTCGATTCATTGAGCGATTTGCCACCGTTGGGGGCATTTGTTCCTGCCGCTGAGGTGCTTGAGACGCTAGAGCAGACACTGCGCGTCGGGATAGATGAAGCGAACCTGCCCGATGAGGCTCCCGAAGATAGCGACCCGGGCGATTGATGGCCGCCGGTGACGATCTGCCCACTGGTGAGCGCTTGCAGAAGGTACTTGCCCGTGCGGGTATAGGTAGCCGGCGGGCCATAGAGCGATATATCGAAGACGAATTTGTGACGGTCAACGGCGAGGTGGCGGTGTTAGGGCGTCGTGTCGACGCTGACACCGACGTGATTGTGTTCAACGGCACCATCATCAGCACGCGAACGGACCTCGTTCACTATCTGTTGCACAAACCGCGCTTGGTGATGAGTACGACGAAGGACCCCGAGGGGCGTCGAACTGTGCTCGACTTGGTACCCGACGATGACCGGGTGTTCCCGGTGGGGCGGCTGGATTATGAAACCGAAGGTCTTCTGATTCTCACCAACAACGGCGATCTAACTCATCGCTTAACTCATCCGAGTTTTGGTGTGGAGAAGGAATATCTCGTTCATGTTGAAGGTATTCCCAGTCGAGGTGCGTTGCGAAGCCTGCGCCAAGGTGTCGAACTTGAGGACGGTATTACCGCTCCAGCGAGGGTGTCCAATGCCGCCCCTGACCTTCTCAAGATCGTGATCCACGAGGGTCGCAACCGCCAGGTACGACGTATGTGCGAGGCAGTGGGTTATCCCGTTAAACGTCTGGTGCGCACGCGTATCGGGCCGCTTACCGACCTGGTTCTCAAAGCAGGGGAGTGGCGAAACCTGACCACCGAAGAGGTGCGCGCGCTTGAGCGGGCCACAACGATCGAGGACGACTAATCACGGCGGCACCGGCATCGGCGCCACTACGATCTAGGTATATGGCTGACGTTGTTCTTTCTCCATCTTCTGCCCCGCGAACGGTGCTGATAATTG
>Ga0302127_10000533_pt1 | contig 21346 bp, 20 predicted proteins | sample CB4_SCM_MG_FD_204452 | JGI IMG/M metagenome (GOLD analysis project Ga0302127, IMG submission 204452) | Marine microbial communities from Western Arctic Ocean, Canada - CB4_SCM | ecosystem: Environmental > Aquatic > Marine > Oceanic | place: Canada: Western Arctic Ocean | collected 2017-09-24
TGCGTAGGATAGCCATTCCGTAATTGGGCTGGACTTGGATACTACATAAAACCGCAAGCGATTTTATCCATGGGTACTATTTATATTCGTATACTTTTATTACGCTGGGGTTTGCGTGTCGCATGGCGTTGCGGGAATCGCAGGGGTTTGATTATCGCTAAAAATCGCTGAGCCGACTCGAACTATGTTTGCGCCGCATTCAATTGCAACTTCAAAGTCACTCGACATGCCCATTGAAAGAATACTAAATGCATTTCCGCAATGTGGGTCTAGTTGCATTTCTTCAAACAACTCATTGCAACGCGTAAATACAACCCTTGAATCTTCAGGGTTTTCACACATCGGTGCCATGCACATCATGCCGCGGGGCTTAACACAAGACATAGTTTCTAGTTGTTCAAGAAGATACCCAACGGCGGCTGGGGCAATACCTGTTTTTTGTCGTTCTCGGGAAATATTTATTTGCAATAACACTTCAATAACCTGATTGCGTTTTTCTGCAATCTCTTGAATTTCTTCTGCAAGCCGAAGGGAATCAAGCGTGTGAATAATTCTCGTAAGGGGTAGCACGCGGCGACATTTATTACGTTGCAGATGACCGATGAAATGCCATCGAATTGGACTAGGTAAATCTGGCTCGCCAAGTTCTTTTCGCCTGGCAACATACTCGTCCATCTGTGCGGCGAGCTGGGTAAAATGTTGCAGTCGATTTTCACCGAAGTCGGAATGACCAAGGTCGACTAGTTGTCGAACCTCGTCAACGGAAGCGTGTTTTGTTACAGCAACAAGATGTATCTTCGAAGCATCACGGCCTGATTTAGCCGCTGCTGTTGCTATTCTTTGTTTGACGGACTCGTATCGTTCCTTGATTGTTTGCACGTTTATTCCCCTCCTTGGGATTCGTGTTGGACAGCATACCTTTTATTTGGCAACTGCGACAATTCCTAGGGCATCAGCCATTGCTTTGCCTATTCCAGCGGGGCTATCAGAAACAGTAAGGCCAGAAGCGCGCAATGAAGCAATTTTTGCCTGTGCAGTGTCGTCTTCGCCGCCAATAATTGCCCCGGCGTGCCCCATGCGCTTGCCTTTTGGTGCCGTAATGCCTGCAATAAAGCCAACAACCGGTTTTGTCATATTCTCTTTAATCCAAACGCCAGCTTCGGTTTCATCGCTTCCACCAATTTCACCAATCATAACAACGCCGTCTGTTTCGTCGTCCGCATCAAAACGAGCAAGCAGATCAATAAAGTTTGCACCCTTAATTGGGTCACCGCCGATGCCAATGCATGTGGTTTGTCCCAAGCCCAATGAGCTTGTCTGCCAAACTGCCTCGTACGTCAATGTGCCAGAGCGACTGATAATGCCAACACTTTTTCCGCTTGGTGAATCGCAAGGCGCAGTGTGGATATACCCAGGCATGATGCCAATTTTACATCCATCTTTGTATGTTGCATTGGCGCCTTCGCCAGAAACTTTTCGTCCGGGCGTGATAATGCCGGGGCAGTTTGGCCCGATGAGCACGACATCTGGATACTGTTTAAGCACGGATTTGACACGCATCATGTCCGCAACAGGAATTCCTTCTGTAATCGCACAAATAACTTCGACGCCTGCATCCGCGGCTTCAAGAATGGAATCTGCTGCGAACGGCGGTGGGACGAAAATCATAGTCGCATTTGCGCCCGTTTCGGCTACCGCCTCTTTAACTGTGTTAAAGATAGGCAGATTATTTGCGTCCTTTTGTCCGCCTTTTGAAGGAGTGACACCACCCACTACATTAGTGCCGTATTCAAGGCAGCCCTTTGTGTGAAATGCACCAGAAGAACCAGTAATACCTTGGCAAATGAGTTTTGTTGAATTGTTTACAAGAATTGACATGCTTTACTCCATTTAAGACCGTGCAGGATACCGTAGAGGACGCAAGATGACTACACTTACCGTATGGCACAAGCAACAAATAAATCATTAACCTATGCCGATTCTGGCGTCGATATCGAAGCTGGGGATCGGCTCGTCGGGCTCATTCAAGGCATGATGAAACGGACCCACGGCCCAAGAGTCCTTGGTGAGCACGGTGGATTTGCTGGTATGTTCCGGCTCGATTTCAATGAACGCTTGTTTAAGCGAAATTACAAAGACCCTGTCCTTGTTGCCTGCACCGATGGAGTTGGCACAAAAGTAAAACTAGCGTGTGAAATGGGGATTTACGATAGCGTTGGAATCGATTGTGTCGCTATGAATGTGAACGACATGATTGTGCAGGGCGCTGAACCGCTCATCTTTTTAGATTACCTTGGCCTGCACACGCAAATTCCAGAAACCACAGCGGCAATCATCTCTGGTGTTGCAAAGGGGTGCGAAATTTCGAATTGCGCCTTAATTGGCGGAGAATGTGCAGAAATGCCAGACATTTATCAGGAGGGCGATTTTGATATTGCGGGTTTTGCCGTTGGCGTTGTTGAACTCGACCGAGCAATCGACCCAAGCCGTGTTGAAGCCGGCGATGTTATTATTGGTCTTCCATCAAGTGGTGTCCATTCGAATGGATTCACGCTTGCTCGAGCAGCCATCGCTAATTTGGATGTACACACAACCTATCCTGAATTGGATTCTGAAAAAAGCTTAGGCCAAGTTCTGCTTGAACCAACACGCATCTACGTTGAGCCAATTGTAAAGTTGTTAAAACAATATAAAGTTAAAAAAGTTGTTTCAGGTATGGCGCACATTACCGGCGGTGGCATTGCGGGCAATCTTTGTCGTTCACTTTGCGATGAAGTCGATGCAACCGTGCACCTTGATCGGTGGGAAGTGCCTAAGATTTTTGGTTTTTTACAGCAACACGGAAACATCGAAACCGAAGAAATGTTCCGCGTCTTTAATATGGGTATTGGCTATATGCTTATTGTTCGGCCCGCATTCGCTGAATCCATTCATTCACACCTTAAACAACTTGGTGAAGCGCCAGTTATGCTTGGGGAAATAACAAAAGGCACAGGAAAAGTCCATGTAATTGATGGTGTGTCGTCATGATTGAAATATTGTTTTTTTCCCTATGTCTTGGTGTACAAGAACCTGAACAAGAAATATCTTTTGCGGTGGACACCCCTGCGCTTTGGCGTGGTGGTGTTTGGCTAGCCCGGCTTGGCGGATCGATCAAAGATGGTGGCGGGGTAATAAATTTCGAAGACAACGTGGACTTGCGCACAAAAGAAACTGTTCCGCTGCTTGAGTTTTCTTTGAAACCAACAGAGACGCTAACCATGTCGCTTTCGTTTTTTGATTTTTCTACATCTGGCAGCGGACTGTATGTTGGTAACGATGCATACGGCGGAGTTCCGTTTGCTCAGGGCAACGCGTGGTCGGGGTCAACCGACATACAAAGCGTTGGAATAGAAACGGCGTGGAGTGTTTGGGAGCCATACCAAACAGGCGACAATGCAACGCTTTCGTTTGCCCCTGTTGCGGGCTTGCGGTGGTTTGGGGTTGATACATACCTTTCAAACGACACAACCGCGCAAGAAGTGGTGCACGAAAATACGTGGGTTGCCGTTCAGATTGGGCTTGAAATGGAATTTCGATGGGACACTCGCGCTACGCTTGATTGGGCTGACTTTATTTCAATTGATGCGCAGTTACTCGCTGGTGCAATGCTCGGCAACGACGGTGGTTCAATGGCAAGTGTTCAAGCGGGCTTAAGCATTGATTTTACGCCTAATATAGGCGGTTTCTTCGGATATAGACTTCAGGAACTTAACGCGGAAGACGGTGCATACACATTCGATGCTGGTTTGCAAGGTCTGTTTATTGGTGGTGAACTCCGTTTTTAATGAACGGAAGCAAAACAAGCCCGTACTAACGAACAATGGCAAATACCACCAGAACATCGTCTAAGTTTAAACGAGCCAAAGCAAGGCACATGCTTTTTACTGTTGGTCCCAACCGACTTTCAGGCGGTCGGCTATTCAAAAAACATTTTGACCAATCCATTGAAATAAACGAAGTTGAAATCAACACGCCAATCTGGCCATCTGCGTTTGATGGACTTCGAATTGGTCATATAAGCGATTTTCACCTTGGTGACCTGATGCCAATCGACAGAGCGCTGAACGCTGTATCCATACTCGCTGCACAAGAACCAGACATAGTTGTATGCACAGGTGATGTTGTCGATTTACATGTTGATGGGGCGTTTCCACTTTTAGAAGCACTTACAAATATAGGTGCGCCGCTTGGAACTATGCTTGTTCTTGGTAATCATGATGAGCTTGATTGTGCGCAAACACTAAGTAAAATGGCAACCCGCGCTGGTATTCAATTGCTCCGCGATGGTTCGTGCCACATCAACCACAATGGCAACGTGCTTAATGTTGCAGGAATTGACTGGGCGAAAACAGCAAAGCAATGCAAGAGCAAGGTAGAAAACGTGTGCGATAAAAATACGCACCTTCTTCTTTCGCACAACCCAAAAGCGTTCAAGGTCGCCTCTGCGGTTGGCGTACCGTTAACGTTATCTGGGCACACCCACGGTGGGCAACTCGCCATATCAAAACGTAAGGGCGCCAACCTTGCGGTTGCGCATAAATATACGGCGGGTGCGTACGAGCGTGGCGACAGTCGATTATTTGTTACTGTTGGGGTTGGGGCATGGTTCCCATTGCGGGTTAACTGCCCTGCTGAAGTCGCTTTGATTACTGCAACAACTTCGAAGTAATGTTTCGCACAGCATTTCCTCGATGCGATTGTGCGTTCTTTTCTTCTGGTTCCATTTCAGCACTTGTTTTGTTTGCGCTTGGAACAAAAAGAAGTGCGTCATATCCAAAACCATTTTCGCCGCAAGGTGTAAACCCTATCAAGCCATCAAACGTGCCTGTAGATTCTGCGACTACAGTGCCGTCTGGGTCCGCCACACAAAGCGCGCAATAAAATCTTGCTGTTCTTTTTTTTGCAGGAATATCCTGCATTAAATTAAGGAGCAACGTATTGTTCGCTTGGTCGCGTTCTTCTCTTGTCTTGCCTTCGCCCGCGAATCGCGCGGATAAAACCCCCGGTCTACCGTCAAGGGCGTCGACAACTAAACCAGAGTCGTCTGCCATACACCGCAATCCGGTTTCCTGCGCGTATCCGATTGCTTTCAATCGTGCGTTCCCTTCAAACGTGTCGGCGTCTTCAATGGGTTCGTTGTATGTTGTATCTAACGAGTCCAAACCCGCTGTCTCGATACCAATTGGTTCAAGTATTTCGCTCACTTCAACAAGTTTGTGTTTGTTTGATGTTGCAAGAAGAATGCGCACGTTACGTTCCTTGCCAACACAGTGGAACGTTGCCAAAGGATGCTGTAATCGTGGAACGTATTCCGCCTCGACCCTTCCAATGAGTGATTACTTGCATCCACGTTGGATGCATGCATTCTGCAAGATCGTCACACATTTTATTTGTCACGGCTTCGTAAAAAATCCCTTCATTACGAAATGATTGGTGGTACAGCTTTAAGCTTTTTAGCTCCACACATGTTTCGGCTGGTTCGTATCTAAGAATAATTGTTCCAAAATCTGGATGCCCCGTCACGGGGCAAACGGAGGTGAATTCTTCGTTGATATGCTCAATCAAAAAGGGTGTTTTTGTCGGGGTTTCAAATGTTTCTAGTACTGTTGCGTCTGGCATACGCGCATTCTAACGCTCAGCAGATTAATTACCCGAGGGGTAACAATAAAAGGTATTTAGAGTCCGTAGCGAAGGACGAGTGTAATAACCCGTGGTTGGTCAGGATTGATCGCAAGTGATTTTCTAAATACGACTCGTGCGTCATGAAAAGACTCTATATCGGTCTTGTCACCCAACAGCCAACGGTTAAGGTTGTTCACGCCAATGCCATTGAGCGCTCGCCAATTTGATGTGTCGTATTCGACTGCCGTTTTGTAGGCGCGTAAAGAGCCCACAAAGTCTCCAAGGCGAAACTCTGCCCAGCCAAGTTGTTCAAATGTAGCCGATGTTGGATCAAGCAAAACAAGTTGCTCGGTTGTGTTCACGACCTCTTGGTACCGTTTTTCTTGAATAAGAAGATAGATAATGTTTTTCATTAACTGCGGTGATGGCTCGTCCATAACTTCTGTTGCCGCTATATATGCATTCAAGGCATCTTGTGGACGACCGAGCAATTGATATGTTGCCGCAAGCGTTACCTGTGCAGGGGCAACGCCGCCATCGATTTCAACAGCGTGTTCAGCAAACACAAGCGCGCTTTTTGGTCGGCCTATTTGAAGATATGTTGTTGCGATGTTCATATTCGCACCAACATTGTCTGGATTTATCGTTAATGCTCTGTGGTACGCACGCACTGCGTCAATGTATTTCTTCATCATCTGCAATGCAACACCGTGGCCATATTGAGCGGCAAAGTTTCTTGGTTCAAGCTTGACTGCTCTTGCGTATGCGGGTTCTGCGCGTTCCCAATCTTTTTTAGTGATATAAATATCGCCAATGCCTACAAAAGCATCTGTTGCTACAGGGTTTTGTTGCAGCACTTCTTTAAACAGTTGAAGCGCCTCGTCGTAATCGCCGTATTCCTTGGCAATATTTGCAGCGTTGATGGTGACTTGTTGCGCTTCACTCACGCTTGCAAGTTCAACCGATGAATCTATTGGCGCCTTGGGTGCAATTGCGTGGCAGCCAAGGCCAAACAATAAACAGCTGGTAATGAGTATGCGTGATGGATTCATGGGGTGGTTAGGATACTTGGAACAAGGGACTATCGGTGTTTTTTTGCGGTTTTCGCCATTTTTCGCAATTTTTCAATGTTCACAACATCCATTAATTCACCGTTTTCATTTTCTTCTTTGGACGTTTCTAAAATTTTAGGCACATCGATAAATAGTGGGTGTTGCACAATCGATGCAAAGCAGGGGTTGCCGCATGTTCCGTCTCCAATATGTGCGTGGCGATCAAGCCGAGAACCAACCTCTCCAATTGAATCATTGAAATGAAAGACTTTGATGTGTTTTAGACCGGCCTCTCTGTCAAATATATTGAGCGTTGCCATTGCCTTGCTTTTCGATGTCATATCGTACCCACCTGCAGTTATGTGGCATGTATCGAAACAATATCCCACTCGGCTAGGATCACCGACGTGCTCCCGAATCCAACCAAGGTGTTTAAAATCGTAGCCAAGGTTTGTGCCAGAACCGACGGTTGTTTCCAGACACGTGATTGTTTTATACCCCTCTAAATCCTTGTGGATTTTGTCCAATGCATCGACGATTCGTTGCAGGCCCCCTAGCTCCTCTTCGGAAATAGGGTCATCAATCCTGTTTAGTTCACCACGTTTTCTTGGTGTTCCAAGCCGAGCGCCAGGATGCGAAACCAAAAAGGGTATGTGCAACCGTTCGCAACGTTCTATTTCTTCTCGCTGCAGGGCGATTGATTTTTGTTGCGCCGTCTCGTCTGGAGAAGCCATGTTGACCAAGTAACTATTGTGACTAACCACTCGGTTAGCGCCGTCCCAACCCATTTCTTGAAGTGTTGAAAGCCAAAGGGCAACATCCTCATCAACAAGTGGCTTTGCTTTCCACTGTCTTTGGTTTTTTGTAAATACCTGCACGCAATCCATACCTTGTGCAGAAGCGGCGGTCAACGCATTGACCATACCGCCTGCAATAGAAAGATGCGAACCAAACAAAAGTGTTACTTACTCTGGCAGTTGACCGAGGTGTCGGTCAAACTCAAGCAGCGCGGCAGGATTGTCGCCAACCATACGAATTTTTGCGAGGTTATCTCTTGCGTTTACTTCTTCTTCTACTTGCTCGGTGATGAACCATTGGAACCCCACTTCAACATGCCAGGCAGATTCTTCACGTGCTGTTTTAAAAATCTCAGTAATTTGAGACGTTACACGTTGTTCGTGCGCAAGTGCTGCGCTAAAAACAGCCTCGGCATTATCAAAGTCGTGTACTGGGCTTGGGGGACTTATCAATGTAATTGGAAGGTCCCATTCGTTTAACAATGTAACAATTTTCATTGCGTGCATGTGTTCTTCTACTGCTTGAGCAAGAAACCATTTAGCCATGCCTTGCAAGTTTTCATGCTCGAACCAAAAAGACATTGCGAGGTATTGCATCTCTGCACCAAGTTCGTGCGTAATTTGTTCGTTTAGTTTTAGTTGTAATGCTTTGCTTGCCATAATTTTTCCTAACGTTATGTTGCAACAACACCAAGTAGTGATGCCGCTGATTTTGTTATGTCTGTGTAATGTAAACCACACATTCGCAAAATGGATTCTGGTGAACGTGCTGATTTTGGAATTCGTCTTACGTGCTGTTGTTTTACTGTGAAAGCGTCGCCGGATGCGGCGCATACTTCTGCTACTGCGGAACCGAGACTACCGCCGTAGTTATCTTCAACAACAAGAACGTTGCCGTTGTTTTCATTAATAATATCAAGAAGCCGTTCTTCTTCAAACGGAAGTGAATACAAGTCGAGCAATGTTGCGTCGACACCCATGCGGTCAAGTTCGTCGATTGCCTTATTGCATTCATGGATCATGTATCCAGCTGAAACAATGACAACATCGCGCCCTTCAGTCAACACTTCCATACCCCCGAGTTCAAATACGGTGGATGCATCGTAAATCATTTCAACTTCTGGCCGGAATGTTCGAAGGTAGCAACAACCAACATGGTCGGCCATGGCGTGTGTTAAACCATACGCCGCCCAGGCGTCTGCTGGCTGCAACACATAGCAACCTGGCGTGCCGTAGTGGTCTTTCATCGTGCCAAAACTTCTAAACCAAGCGATGTCTGGGAGCGACATTTGGCTTGGGCCATCTGCGGCGAGCGAGATTCCGCTGTGTGAACCAACAATTTTTATGTTCGCGCCAGAGTTAATTGCCATTTCAATTTGGTCGTATCCACGTGTAATAAATTTTGCAAACGTTGAACAGAAAGGAATCTTTCCGGCAGCACTTAAGCCAACCCCAACTGAGTACATGTTTTGCTCAGCAATCTTACACTCAACGAATCGGTCGCTTAACTCAGCGTCGTTGCCAAAGGCGTTACTGAACGTGGAGTTTGAAACATCTGCATCCACTGTCCATATTTTTTCGTTGGTGTGACCAAGTGCTCGAAGTGCAATTCCGTATGCTCGCCGTGTCGCCATCTTTCCCGATTGCAACAAAGTTGTCATGTCCCACTTTTCCACCGCTTCCCTAAGCGTCATTGGTGTGTTGACTGCAAGTTCTTTCAATGTGCATTCTGGCGGTGCAGGAATAGCAATGGAATCTGTCGCCATCGATGATGTAAGTTGCAACCCTGTTTGGCGCAGCTCTGCAAGTACTGTTTCAAGCTGTTTGCCTGAAGCAGGCTTACCGTGCCAGTTTCCACCTTGCATGGAAGGAGCGCCCCAACCTTTAACGGTCTTCGCAACAACTGCCATTGGTTGTGTTCTTCCTGCCTGATTAAACGTATCAAACGCTGCTTTAATTTCATTTGGTGCGTGCCCGTCAATGACCGCAACTTCAAAACCAGATGCTTCAAGTTTTGCAGCTAAGCGCTTAGGTGACTGCTGGTCACTTACTGCGCCCGCTTGTCCATAACTGTTGCAATTGAAAATTGGCAGCACGGTTGCAAGTTGGTGGTCCATGATGAAATCGAGCGCTTCAGTAATTTGTCCTTCGCGCGCTTCGCCATCACCGATAATGCAGTAGGTTTTTCGTCCAGTGTTATCCGCACGAGCCGCAATAGCAAGCCCCGCAGCAACTGAAAGCCCTTGGCCAAGCGAACCAGTCGCTGCATCAAAGAATGCCACGCCTTCTTTTGGGTTTGGATGACCGTCAAGGGGTGAGTCGTCTTCACGCAAAGTTTTTAAGTGGTCACGGTTCAACACAACTGGTTCGCCGTTCCATTCAACAGTGACGCCAATGTCTGCCATTGCCGCGTACACCGCTGGAACTGCGTGCCCTTCAGAAAGCACGAGGCGATCTGATGTCAGGTTGTTTGGGTTATCTGGAAGCCAGCGCATTGTTCTATACATAAGCACGGAAACAAGATGCCCAATACTCATTGCTGAAGTTGGGTGACCACTTCCTGATTCTGCGCACATTTCGAGCGACATAGTGTCAAGCAAGATTGCTCGAGCGTGAATGGCGTTTTCAAAAGACATCTGGTAATCCTTCCAAGGGTGGCGTGAGCCGGTAAAAAAAGCGGTGTTTTTTGCGAAATTTTGAAGGTTTCGCAACTCTACATGTAAGAGTTAAGTATTGCAGAATGCGTCGGTTTGAGCAACGCAAAATCACAGGAAAAACCGCTTGTTCGGGAGATTATTCACCTATCGTGGTACACTCAGCACTGTGCCGTTGTTGGCGCAGATTTATACAAGAAAAAGCGAAGTGAAAGAGAAATTGGATGACCGTGAAACAAGCAACAAATTTAAAGGCCGTATGTGACCGTGACGCACTAGTCGAGGCGATGGGTCTTATCACTGGAGTTGTGGCTGGACGAACTCCAACGCCTTCACTTCAATGCGTACGAATATCTGGACAAGATGGTCGCCTTACGCTTGCGGCGACTGACGGCGAAATTTCATTAACTCTCTCCATCGATCGAGTTGACCTTGAAGATTCGGGCGAATCGCTCGTTCCGGCAGATAAATTTTCGCAAATCGCTCGAAGCTGCGACGACACAACGCTCACAATTGTGAGTGAAGCCGACGCATTGCATGTTCGTTCTTCTGATTCACGATTTAAAGTGTTTGGATTTCCTCTTTCTGAAGCACCAGAAATTCTCGCGTTTGATGCTGAAGAGCCAGATTTCACAATTGATGGCGCGTCGTTCCGTGGCTTAATGGAGCGCACTGTTTTCGCTGCGGCAACAGACCATAGTCGGTACGCCATTAATGGTGTACACCTTGACCTTCAAGGATCACAAATTCGGCTTGTGGCCACCAATGGTCACCGCCTTGCTTTATCGATGGGGCCGTGCGAAAATAATTGCGATAAAAAAGATTGCATTGTTCCAACAAAAGCAATGACGTTATTAAAGCGATTACTGCATGACGAGGGCGGAACCGTGTCGGTCAAAATCGATAACGGTCGAATCATCTTTCATGTTGATAATGGCGCGGGTTGCACTTCTACCCTTACAAGTAATTTGGTTGAAGGTACGTTCCCGCCGTTTGAAGATGTTATTCCTAAAGACCTTGACCGCAAGGCAGTTGTCAATAAAGAAGCCCTCCACCGCGCGGTGCGAAGAGCTCACCTTATGACCAACGAAGAATCTCGCGGCGTTCGATTAATTTTCGACGGCGGTTGTTTAAAAATAACAAGTCGTGCACCAGAAACTGGTGAAGCCGAAATCGAAGTGCCTATTGAATCGTTCACTGGTGATAAACTCGAGATAGCGTTCAATCCTGTGTACATCATGGACGCCCTTAAGGTTATCGATGGCGACGATGTAACTATTGAACTGAAGAAGAGCGAAAAGCCCGGGCTCATTCGCTCTGGCAACAGCTTCGTCTACATCATCATGCCCGTTAGCCTCAGTTAATTACTCTGTTAATTACCCGAGGAGTAATTAAATCTGGAATAGTAACTCCGTGCGTATTAAAAACCCGGTCGACCATTTGGACGGCCACCGCGCCCGCCACGGCCATTGTCTTTGCCCGCATATTTAATACCGCAGCCCCAAGGTTGCACATAACTTGGTGAAACTTTTTCACCAACAATCAACTGATTTACTGCGGTTAATACATAAATCTCTGCTTCATTGCCTTTTTTAAATCTTTTGTCGTCACTAAATGCGCCTTGAAAAACAAGAACTCCCTCACTGTCAATGACAAACATGTGGGGCGTTGTTCGCGCGCCGTATGCTCGGCCAACTTCACCGGTGTAATCAAAAAGCAAGGCCGTTGTTGCATCAAGTTCTTCTAAAAATTCTTTTCCGCCCTTGACAATATCTTCTTCAGGTCTGTTTGCTGTTGAGTTCATTGCTATGTATACAACGTCTTCTTGAAGACCGTCAAGTGTTTTTATAAGGTTTGTTACTTGCCCTGACTCCCATGTTTTTCGGCAATATGGACATGACTCGCTAAACCATTCAAGCACAACAATTTTGCCTTTGTAATCCGACAGCGAGTGCGTTTTTTCGTTCTGGTCTTTAAGTGTAAACGCTGGTGCTGCTTCGCCGACCTCTGCGATTATTTTTTTCTCTGGTTGTTTTGTAGGTTCTTTTGGTGGCGTGGTTGGTTGCGTTGCACCAAACATAATCGATGCTGAAATTACTGTTGTGAGTGCTGTTATTGTTGCTCGTGTTGTTGTTCTTTGTTTCATTGTTCTGCCTTTGTCATTGCGCCCGAATGCCGGACTTTACCTCTGTATGAATCGTGTAGCTCGCGTCGAATTCTCCGCGACCTAATAATAATAACCCCTCAACTGTTGCTGTGTCTTGTCCCTGCTGGGAAGCATCTATACGTAAGGGGATGTGTAAACGAAACACATTCCCATCTACAGCTAGGCGTTCTGTTTGTTCAAAACGAACAAGGTGGTTTTCAATACCAATAAAAAATAATGGACGCATGGACGTTGCGCCGGACAGCACAAGTGTATTTCCAGAAACCAATACATTGCCTTGTTCTAAATCTGAAAGTGGCCGTGGAAGTGCTTTTGCCCAACGAGAAAGTTGCTTGTCTTTATTCAGTGGGCCTTGCTCGTTTATGTGTGTTGAAAACATCAATTCTTTTGTCTCTTCGCCCACCACGCAAATTTTTTTGCACGCCAACCACGTCGTTGTAACTGATATTTTTGCTTGCCCGTCGTTTAAAAACGGTGGGGCAGTCACTGGAATAAAAAAAGCTGCAGGTTTGTCGTACCCGTATGTTTGACCCTCTTCGCCATTAAAAATTATTGGTCTAGGGTACACGGGTTCACCAACTATGAAGCCCTCTGGAACATCGAGTTCAAACTCAGTCGGTGATCCACTTGCACCGGCATTCTTCCAATACATGTGCCAGCCCTCGTCTGGAGTCACGAGCACAATTACATTAAATGTTTGGTTTGGTCCAACCCAGCCGACATCGGTACGCACCTCTATCACAGCGTGGCCAGGGTGTTCAGCGGGCGCTTCATCCGCAGGAAAATAATTTGGGATTGCCGGCGTATGCCCAACAACCATTGCCATAAGTAGTATTAAAATTAACTGCAACACTCAAACTCCTATTCGGTAAACCGTGTATTCTGCTCGTATATGGTAAACACCTGTACATGGTTTGTATTGCTCGGTTTCAGTGCTATAGCGCTCCTAAATGGATGCGGCGCAGGCATTAGTGACAAAAGTTTGTCGTATTTTTCGCCAAGTGATGCGGCGATTGCGTGGGAAGAGGGAAACAGTAGTCTGTTGGGCCCTGATCTTGAAACCGTTCTTATTGACCCGCGACCAACATGGGCATATCAAAAAGTACATATTCCACAATCTATCAACATTCCGTATGGGCAATTAAAATCCCAAGCGTGGCGGCTCGATGATGTGGGCACAATTATCGTCTGTGGCAAGACTTACAACGATTCTGTTGCCATTGCGATGAGTAAAACCCTGCTCACCATGGGCTTTAAAGACGTCCGAACCATCCGCGGGGGACTCAAGGCGTGGGAAAAATCTGGCAAGCCGGTCAATACCCTCGAATAAACGACTTTTTACTTGCATTGTGGTAGGCGTGGGGGTATTCTTCGAATAGTAAAACGAGTGTTTTTATGCGTGTTATAGGACCGGGCGGCAACCGTACCGCAGACTTGTGCGTATATATATGTCTTGAAGCCGACAATTAAAGACTCGTTCGAAAACGAATCTCAGTTTCAATGGCTTACAGGAGAGGTTTAAAATGATATCAAGAACATTACTCATCACATCAATCGCAGGACTCTGCCTCGTTATCGCGGGCAAAGCAGTAAAACCAGTTGCCCATACAGGCCAAGATCCTGTCGTTTCCCACACTGGGCAAGACCCGGTCTTCCGGGCACTTGGCGGAACAGTGCTCGCTACTGAGCAAATCATCACTGGTCTCGCAAGGCCAGTCCAAGTTGTTGCCGCGCCTGGTGATTACAGTCGAATTTTTATTGTTGAACAACGCTCTGGAAGTACTGGTCGAATTCGTATTTACAACCTTGATACAAACACGCTGAATTCAACGCCCTTTTTGTCGGTGAGTGTAAGCACAAGTTCAGAGCAGGGCCTTCTTGGCATGGCGTTCCATCCGAACTATGCGCAAAATGGTTATTTCTATATCAACTACACCGCGACCAATGGCGACACAAACATAAAGCGATACTCTGTTTCAAGCAATCCTGATGTTGCTGATTCTGGAAGTGCCTACACACTTATGGTCATAGACCAACCCTACACGAACCATAACGGTGGGTGGTTAGGGTTTAGTCCAATTGACGGGTACTTATACATTGGCACCGGCGATGGTGGCAGCGGCGGCGACCCTGGAAACCGCGCACAAGACATCACTAATCAAAAGCTTGGCAAAATGCTTCGCATCGATGTTGGCGGTGGTTCTCCTTACGGTATTCCTGCGTCAAACCCATTTGTTGGCGTAACTGGCGACGATGAAATTTGGGCGTACGGTATACGAAATCCATGGCGTTGCTCGTTTGATAGTGAAACCGGCGACCTCTGGATCGGTGACGTTGGTCAAAACGCATACGAAGAAATTTCGTTCCAGCCCGCCTCAAGTACCGGTGGTGAAAACTACGGATGGCGATGTTATGAAGGTAACAATGCATACTCAACCGGTGGTTGTGACCCACAATCAAGTATGACATTTCCTGTTTGGGAATACTCCCATTCAAGTGGCTGTTCCGTTACTGGTGGCGTTATATACCGCGGTGCTGCCATTCCAAGTTTGCATGGAACCTACTTCTTTGCTGACTATTGTTACAGCACTATTTGGTCGTTCCGCTACGACGGTTCCTCTGTATACGAGTACGAAAACAGGACAAATGAACTTACACCCGACATTGGTTCCATTAGTTCCATTTCTGGTTTTGGCGAAGACGCTGCGGGTGAAATATACATCTGTGACCTTGGTGGCGAGGTGTTTAAACTTGTTTCAGAGCCAGCAAGCGGTGCTTGTTGTGTCGGTACAAGCGGCACATGCATCAGCACTCCAGAATCCAACTGCAATGCGGGTGGTGGTACATGGCTTGGCCCATTCACTGATTGTGGTGATGGTGGTTGCGACCCAAACAACTGCCCTGCCGACATTAACGGCGATGGAACCGTTGGTGTTGCTGATATTTTGGCAATGATCGACAATTGGGGCGCATGCTCTGGTTGCGATACTGATATCAATAACGACGGCACGGTCAATGTTACAGATTTGCTTGAAGTCGTCGGCGCATGGGGTTCCTGCGAATAAGATTCTTTCGTAACAATTCATTTTTGATATAATTCTCGGTCGCAGTTCATTGAATTGCGACCGAGTTTCTTAGGAAACGGTAAGGGCTGGTAGCTCAGCTGGTTAGAGCGCACCCCTGATAAGGGTGAGGTCGGTGGTTCGAGTCCACTTCGGCCCATTAAAAAACAGGCACAGACACCTCGTCTTGCCTGTTTTTTATTTAATCTGTTTAATCTTTAATCTACCCGCGGTAGATAAACAGCTTCAAAAAGAAGCGGCCACTCGCGGTTAATTTATTACATCCTCGTATACAAGATGAATGGGTAACCACAATAACGACAAATGTAGAAATATCTATACTGTGTATCCAATGAAAAAAACAACAATACTGTTTCTACTTGTAATCTCAATCGTAACTCAGTGTTTCGCACAAGAAAATTCTTCGCTTGAACAGCGACTCGCCAATCTTGTAAAGAAACTTGAAGCTAAACAAACTGAATACCACATACCGGGCATGTCGCTTGCTGTTGTGCTTGATGACAAAATCGTTCTTGAACATTCCTTTGGGGTTTCAAACATGAAAGAAGAACTCGCCGTCACTGCGGATACTGTGTTTGCTGTTGGGTCTGTAACAAAATCGTTTACTTCCGCTGCAATTGGAATACTTGTTGATGAAGGCAAGATGGAATTTGATGCCCCAATAACTAACTACTTGCCTTGGTTTGAGTTACCTGTTGACGGCGAGGGAGGCAACAAAGTCCTTATCAGCGACCTGCTCAGCCATCAAACAGGTTTTACTCGCATGCATTTTATTGCGATGAACAATTCGCTCTCTCCAGAAGATGCGTTGCGGGCAGCCGTTCTGGCAGAACCGTGGAAAGAATTCCGTTCAGCATTTCTTTACAACAATATGCAGTTTGTCGCTTCTGGTTTTGCTGCCGGAGAGGTGGCTGGTTCTAACTGGAACACCGTGGTGAAAGAACGTTTGTTTACCCCAATAGGCATGGGAAGTTCCTACACATCACTATCTGAAATTCCCGAAAATCAAACTGTTGCCATTGGATATCAGTGGGATAAAGAAACAGAGGAATACGATACCTATCCACTGCGAACCATTGACAACATTGGGCCTGCAGGTTCTATTCTTTCAACGGCGGGTGACATGGGGCGGTATATACGGTTTCACCTCGGGCGCGGAGAAATAGATGGAGAACGTGTGCTTAGCAACAAGCAACACGAAGAACTATGGAAACAGCGAATTGAAATAGCGCCTTCTCTGTGGTACGGGTTTGGTTGGATGCTACACAGCGACGAGGGTGTTGTTGAACACGGCGGGAACGTCCGCGGTGGGTGCGCGCAACTTGCAATGTTCCCAGAAGAAAACTTAGGCTTTGTGCTGCTTATGAATGTATCGGCAAGCGTTTTGCAACAAGAATCCATTTCGATTGTGCGCAAAGCAATGCTTGGGGATATACAAAACAACGCGGAAAACAACGTTGATTTCGAGCCTTTCATCGGCGAGTACACCGGGAACTTTGGTCCGTTTACTAACGATACATTTACCGTTCAAGAAAAAAATGGAACGCTTTCGCTTGATGTTCCAGGGCAAATGCTCTACGAACTCAATTTGCCAGATGAAGAGGGAAAATGGTACTTCGCTCTTACAAATCAGGTAGCTGTGTCGTTTGATAGGAACGACGAGGGCATCGTGACGGGTTTAAAAATGTATCAATCTGGCATGACGTTTGAACTTCCGCGAAAGGGTCTTGAAATTCTCCCAGAAATTCCGCTAGACATGTTGCAAAAATACCTTGGTGAATATTACAACAAAGAAAAAGATGTTTCTCCAACCATTGTCATCCAAAATAATAGGCTTGCGGTGGACGTGCCAAACCAAATGGTGTTTGAGTTTTTACCGCCAAACGAAGATGGTATTTGGGTTTGCCGTGTAATCGACAAAATGAAGATTACATTTACCGAAGACGAAGAACAACAGGTAACTGGCTTTATGTTTTTGGGGGGCGAGGGGGAGGGCGAGGATTCAATTTCGTTTGATAGAATTTCTGACGCTGTCATTGAAAAATCTATAACAGCGAAAAGTGTTCTTACTAATTTTAATTTCGATTCGCGAGGCAAGTCCATTGCGATGCTTGATTGCTTTAAATTTTCGGGTACATCATTCCTAAAGCAGTCTGGTCTGCATGGAACCGTAGAAGTCCTCGTTAGCGCAGATGGACGTTTAAAATCCGAATTAGACCTGGGAAAATTTGGATGGTTTCGATTTTATGTTATTGGTGATGAGGGACTGATGGATATTGCGTTTATCGAATCCGAAGAACTTGGGAGTGTAGAAATCAAGAACATTCAAATCGGTTCGCCGCTTGCTTGGGCTAGCAACTGGCCTGCCTCATACGATTCAATAACATTCGTCGAAGAGGATGAGTTTGAAGGTCACGAAGTATGGACATTAAGGGCACAAAATGGTGATGACCCACCAAAGGTAATTGCAATTGATAAGGAAACTGGCGATGTACTTGTGGTGAAATCGCAAAATTATATCCCTGAAATAGGCGCATCGTTGCCTTACACGCTCATTTTCAGAAACTACAAAGAAATCGATGGCGTTCGATTGCCCTTTGAAGTTACGGAAAAAAATGAGATGACTGGAGAGAGCACAAGCACATTCGACTCCGTTGAAACGCGAATAAAAGCACTCGATGCACAATTCCGTTTTGTACCGCGCGAGCAGCTTCCACCTTGGCTTTCTGTTAAATAGGTTGACACGAGGTCAATTTATTTCAGTATATTAATTTTTTGCAAGGCTGATTCATGCGCGATTGCAGTGTCGTAGCGCAACATTGCCTCGGGCATCCACCCGCGAAGTTGTTGTATTCGTGTTGTTGAGGACGGGTGCGTAGACATGAATTCCAGCGGAGCGCCCTTGTTTTCCTTGCCCATACGACGCCAGAGTGGTATCGCTTCACGTGGATCAAATCCTGCGTCCGCTGCTATATACAAACCAATTTGGTCGGCCTCGGATTCTTGTGTCCTTGAAAATGGCAACGCAAGGCCAAGCCCATATGCGCTAAGTACAATCAATTTGTCGCGCTTATCCATATCGGTCATCGCCATCCCAGCAACACCCGCTGCGCCAATCATGCTATGGCTTGCGCGTTCTGCACCATGCCTTGCAATAACATGCGCCACTTCATGTGCCATAACAATTGCAAGCCCATCTTCGTTCTTTGCAATCGGCAACAATCCTGTATACACCGCGCACTTGCCTCCTGGCAGTGCCCACGCGTTCACCGTGTCGTTGTCCTGAATGAGTGCAAATTTCCATTTGTACCCACGCACTGCCTCTGGATACAAACGATCTGCGGCAAGTGCAACTTTTTCTCCAACTCGCTGCACCATTTCATAGTTTTTGCCTGACGTAACCATTGTTTCCTCTTTAAGAACTTGCGCAAAAGCGTCCTGGCCCAGTGCTATTTCCTGCGAAGATGACATGAGTATAAGTTGCGAACGGCCAGTTTCTGGGGCGTGTGAACAACCAAAAAATACTATTGGTAAAAGTATGAATATGAGTCGGTACATGTATTTGTTTTTTATACCCGTGCCAAGAACAGGGTTATTCCACCAAGTAGTCCGCGTGGTCGTATTTGTTTCAACATGTCTATAGCATATCCACAGGGGTGGAATTGATTCGTGTAGAATAGGGTGTTCCCCAGGAATTTTCTAAAAACAACTCATTCAAGAAAAGGTTTAGGCAATGCGAAGAGCAAAAATTAGCGTTATTGGTGCAGGAAACGTAGGTGCTTCATGCGCCGTTTGGGCAGCGGCCAAGGAACTTGGCGATGTCGTATTGGTTGAGATTCCACATTCAGTCGGTGTTGCTCAAGGCAAAGCGCTTGACTTATTCTGCGCAAGTCCAATGGAGCGGTTCGATGCAAATATCACTGGCACGTGTGACTACAAAGACGTTGAGGGAAGCGATGTTGTCATCGTCACCGCTGGCATCCCCCGCAAGCCTGGCATGAGCCGCGACGACCTTATCGCAACAAATGTAAAAATAGTCAAATCCGTTTCAGAGCAAGTTGCACAAGCTGCACCAGACGCCATCATGATTATCGTTTCCAATCCACTTGATGCAATGGTGTATACCGCTTGGAAAGCTTCTGGCTTCCCAACGAATCAAATCGTTGGACAGGCGGGATGTCTTGATGTTGCAAGGTTCCGCGCGTTTCTTGCGATGGAACTTGATGTTTCGGTTGAAGACATTCAAGCGCTTTTACTTGGTGGACACGGCGACGATATGGTTCCACTTCCTCGCTACACATCTGTGCATGGCATTCCTGTTTCGCAACTACTCTCTGAAGAAACAATTAACGCGTGCGTTGATCGTGCAAAAGCTGGTGGTGGTGAAATTGTGAAAATGATGGGCACAAGTGCTTACTACGCTCCAGCAAGTGGTTCTGTGCAAATGGCTGAAGCAATCATTAAAGACAAAAAACGCATTTTGCCCTGCGCGGCATATTGCGATGGTGAATACGGCGTCGACGGTTTGTTTGTTGGTGTTCCTTGTGTTCTTGGTAAAAACGGCGTCGAGCGCATTGTCCAAATCGAACTCAACGAAAGCGAACAAGCAATGATGGACGAGTCTGCTTCGCACGTTGCCGACTTGGTCAACACAGTCAAAACGACATTCCCTGAATTAGCATAAAAATAAACCCAATAAAAAAAGCGACCCAAGTGAGTCGCCTTTTTTATTGCTATTTTTATTCGTTTTCAGCCATCATGCGCAACATGTCAACGCAGCGGTTTGAATACCCTGATTCATTGTCGTACCAGCTGACCACTTTAAAGAAGCTGTCACTTAAACCAATGCCTGCGCCCGCATCAAAAATGGAACTTCGTGGGTCGCCAACAAAATCAGAACTTACAAGTGGATCTTCGGTGTACCCAAGCACGCCAGACATTGCACCTTCGGATGCTGTTTTCATCGCCTCGCAAATTGCTTCGTAACTTGTTGCCTTTTTAGTACGCACAGTCAAGTCAACAACTGAAACATCAGCGGTTGGTACTCGCATTGACATGCCAGTAAGTTTTCCTTGAAGATGCGGTAAACACAATCCAACTGCTTTTGCAGCACCTGTGCTTGCAGGAATAATGTTCATATAGGCATTACGGCCACCGCGGAAATCTTTTTTAGAAGGGCCGTCTTGCGTGGGCTGTGTCGCGGTTGCCGCGTGAATGGTTGTCATCAGGCCCTCTTCAAGACCAAACGAATCATCAATTACTTTTGCAATCGGCGCCAAGCAGTTGGTGGTGCATGATGCATTGGATAAAACGATATGTTTTGCTGGGTCGTATTCGTTGTGGTTCACTTTGTAAACAAATGTTGGGACTTCGTCCGGGGTTTTGGTTGGGGCTGAAACCAAAACTCGTTTTGCACCTGCCTCAATGTGTTTATGAGCACCGGTGTAATCGGTAAAGAAACCTGTTGACTCAAGAACATAATCCACGCCAAGATCACCCCACGGCAACGCCGATGGGTCACGCTCACTAAGGCACTTGGTTTGCATACCATCAACTTCAAAACCACTATCCGTGACAGTTACTTTTTTAGAAAAAGTTCCGTGCATCGTGTCGTATTGAAGCAAGTAGCCAAGGTTGTCTTGTGGAACAAGGTCATTAATGGCGACAATTTCAAAATCACCCGACAATGCTGCGGCCCGATATACAAGCCGCCCAATTCTTCCAAATCCGTTGATGCCAATTCTAATAGTCATGTTGGATCCTTTCCTCTAGGTGTCCATGGTATATCTTTTATACCCTCTTGTTTGTTTGCTAGCCGAGCAAGTGCAAAGAGTAGGTCGCTAAGTCGGTTTATAAAAACAAGAATCTCTTTTGAACAGCCGTCTTCTTGTACCAGCGTAATTATGCTGCGCTCTGCTCGCCTGCAAAT
>Ga0302127_10000538_pt1 | contig 21180 bp, 11 predicted proteins | sample CB4_SCM_MG_FD_204452 | JGI IMG/M metagenome (GOLD analysis project Ga0302127, IMG submission 204452) | Marine microbial communities from Western Arctic Ocean, Canada - CB4_SCM | ecosystem: Environmental > Aquatic > Marine > Oceanic | place: Canada: Western Arctic Ocean | collected 2017-09-24
CTTGGGCCACTGCGCGAAAGGCAGCAACGAGGCATAAGCCGGCGATCACCGGCCGCATAACCATGGTTTTGAGCCCAGCTATGTAGTCGCGGGCACTGAAGCCGCCCTTGGCTTTGGATTTGGCTCGCGTTACGGCGTCGTTGGGTAGAATGGTGATTAATAGCACTATGCCCATCACCAGCATCGGCAATGCCAGCCAGCCGGTCGACGCGCGCCAAGCTACTGCGGCGACCAGCAGGCCGGCAATGATTGGACCGAGGGTTTCGCCTAGACTTGCGAACGACCCATGCATGGAAAGGGCGAAGCCGCGCCGGTCAGAGAACTCGCTGGATAGATATGAAATCGCCGGCGGATGCCAGCTGCTGATGCATATCCCCATGACAATCAGCGCTGCGCATATGGTCAGGAATGAACTGGCCGAGCCAATGAGAAAAAATGCCCCGGAACAGATAGCGAGCGCCAACGCCATGATCAATACTCGTCGCCCACTCATGTCTACCAGTGGCGCTCCGATGAAATTAGCTGCGAAACCGCTGAGCTGCATGATGAAGCCGAAGGCACCCACCTGGACGTAATCCAATTGCAATTCTTGCTGGATATAGGGCACCAAGTTGTAAAAACCCTGCCCCGCCAAATGGGTTGTGCCATGAGCAAAGCCGACCAGCAGGATAAGCCATGTACCTTTGCGGGTAGTCCCGCTTGAGGCAGAAATAGACATGGAAGGCTCTCGATCATGATGTGGGTTATATGGAATTAGCTACGTTGGTTATTGTGGGCGGTTTTAGCGGTAAATACCAGCGGTGCCCGTCGGCTAAAACTGGTACGGGGTCTAGGAAGGCAGAATAATTTTTCGTCATAAGTCTGTGTTTTAGTCCGATTGATACACTCAGAATGAGCCTGCTATATTTACAGCGAAGGGACTATTCATGAATCCCGTTTTCCTCGTCATTGCCATTTCGGGTGGCTTGATTCTCAGTCTCAGCACTGGCGTGCGGCAGACGTTCGGCCTACTCCAAGAGCCACTGATCGTTGCTCATGACTGGAGCCGGACAGAATTTGCATTTGCCATTGCACTGCAGAACCTTGTTTGGGGCCTATTAATGCCGTTAACCGGGGCACTTGCTGACCGATTTGGCAGCCTGCGCGTTCTATTCGCTGGCGGAGTTCTCTATGCGTCCGGCGTGGCCCTAATGGGTTATGCAGAAACGCCGACTGAATTTTCCCTGACGGCCGGTGTTCTGGTCGGCATGGGCACGGCGGGGACCGGCATTCCCCTGGTATTGGCCGTAGTTAGCCGGTCTGTTGGCGATAAGCATCGATCCTTGGCGCTTGGCGTTGTAGCTGCCGGCGGTTCTTTCGGCCAGTTTGTGCTGCCGCCTTATTTCCAGTTGCTGATGAACAATTTCGACTGGTCGGGCGGCATATTCGGTATGGCGCTGACCTGCCTTCTATTGCTGCCGATGGCTTTCCTTCTTTCGAAGGCCGCGGGCCCGGCTGCCGCTGCCGGCCCTGGGCAGTTGAAGCAGAGCCTGCGCGAAGCCCTTGCTGAGGCTATTGGCCATTCCGGCTACCGTCTGCTGACTCTTGGGTTTTTTGTTTGCGGATTCCACGTCGCTTTCGTCACGACGCATTTACCATCTTACCTAGTTTCCTGTGGCATGCCGGCGATGACGGGCGCGGCAGCCATCGCCGGGCTGGGACTGTTCAACATCATTGGTACGTTGCTGTCGGGCGCACTCGGCGGACACTTCAGCAAGAAATACCTACTGTCTGGCATATACGCGCTGCGCTCAGTTATTCTTTTGGTGTTTCTCATTCTGCCGGTGACCGAATTGACCGTATTCGGTTTCTCTGCTGCCTTTGGCTTGCTGTGGCTGAGCACGGTGCCGTTGACTTCGGGTATCGTCTCCCAAGTCTTTGGGCCACGTTATGTTGCGACGCTGTTCGGTATCGTCATGATGAGCCACCAGATCGGCGCCTTTGTTGGCGTCTGGCTCGGCGGCTACCTCTACGACCTCACCGGCGGCTATCAGGGTTCATGGATCGCCATGATCGGTATGGGTATATTTGCCGCCATTGTCCACCTGCCAATCCGTGAAACCCCCCTCCGTCAGCCGGCGTGATCCGCCGACTGCGTGGCCTCTGTATTGGCCTTGAAAGTGGCTCGTGCCACACTCCTATTTCTCACCGGTTGTAGATCAAATTAGGAGAAAGCCAGCGTTCGGCTTGCTCGACTGAAACGCTGCGCCGCTTGGCATAATCCTGCACCTGATCGCGGCCGATGCGGCCGATGCCGAAATAGCGGGCCTCTGGATGCGAAAAGTAAAATCCGGAAACTGATGATGCCGGCATCATGGCAAACCCCTCGGTCAGGATGATTCCGGCGTTCTCTGTTGGGTTTAGTAATTCGAAAAGAATCAGCTTCTCGCTGTGGTCGGGACAGGCAGGGTAGCCGGGCGCGGGACGAATACCTTGATAGCGTTCCTTGATTAACTCTTCGTTGGACAGCATTTCGTTTGCCGCATAGCCCCACAAATTTTTACGAACCAGCTCGTGCATGCGCTCGGCAAATGCCTCGGCCAATCTGTCGGCTAGCGCTTTCAGAAGAATGTCTGAATAGTCGTCATGATCAGCTTTAAAGCGGGTGGAATGTTCCTCGATGCCATGACCGGTGGTGACAGCGAAGCCGCCAATATAGTCGGGGATGTTGCTGTCCTTCGGCGCGACGTAATCAGCTAGACAGTTGTTGGGCCGGCCCGGCTGCTTGATCATCTGCTGGCGCAAAAAGTGAAAAGTTGTCAGCACCTTCTTGCGGCTCTCGTCGGCATAAACCTCAACGTCGTCGCCGACCGCGTTTGCCGGAAAGAAGCCAACTACGGCTTTTGCCGTCAGCCACTTCTCGCCGACGACCCGCTGCAGCATGGCCTGGGCATCGTTAAATAGGTTCGTTGCTGCCTTGCCGACCTTGGGATCTCTGAGGATGGCGGGGTAATTTCCAGCCAGTTCCCAAGTGCGGAAGAACGGTGTCCAGTCAATGCTTGACGTCAGCTCGCCAAGGTCAAAGTCATCAAATGTCTGTACGCCGAGAAAGGTCGGCTTCGCCGTTTGGTGGCTTGCCCAATCAATAGCGTGCCGATTTTCACGCGCTTTGCGCGAACTTAGTTGCTGTGTTTTGGTTTCCCTGCCCTCGTGGGCGGTTCTCAGGTCAATATATTCCTTAGCAACCTCAGCAACAAAACCATCGCGTTGGGTGTCGCTGACTAGACGCGTAGCAACGCCGACGGCGCGCGATGCATCGGCGACATGGACCACTGTATGTCCGTATTTCGGCGCGATTTTCACCGCAGTATGAATCTTGGAGGTTGTCGCCCCTCCGATCAGCAGAGGCAGTTCGAAGCCCTGGCGCTTCATCTCAGCGGCGACGATGGTCATCTCCTCCAGAGATGGCGTGATTAGGCCAGACAGGCCGATCATGTCAGCGCCGACCTCTTTGGCGGTCTGCAGAATCTTGCTGTGCGGGACCATAACGCCGAGGTCGATGACTTCGAAGTTGTTACACTGCATGACGACACCGACGATGTTTTTGCCGATGTCATGGACGTCGCCTTTGACGGTGGCCATGACGATCTTGCCCTTAGCTTTGGCACTACCGGATTTTTCCGCCTCTATATAGGGGATCAAGTGAGCAACCGCCTGCTTCATGACGCGGGCGCTCTTGACCACCTGTGGCAAGAACATTTGGCCTGACCCGAACAGGTCGCCGACGATATTCATGCCGTCCATCAGCGGGCCTTCAACAACGTCAATGGGATGACTTGCCTGCTGACGCGCCTCCTCGGTGTCTGCAACAACGAATTCGTTGAGGCCTTTGACCAAGGCATGGGCTAGTCGTTCGGCGATCGGCTTCTCGCGCCAGCTCAAGTCGGTCTTGCTGTCGTGTTTCTGCCCCTCAGCTTGATCAGCTATTTCCAAAAGCCTTTCGGCGGCATCTTCGCGCTGGGCAAGAACGACATCCTCGACTCGTTCGCGCAGGTCGTCGGGAATGTCGGCGTAAACCGCAAGCTGGCCGGCATTGACGATTCCCATGTCCATGCCGGACTTGACGGCGTGGTACAGAAATACCGCGTGCATGGCTTCGCGTACTGCATCATTGCCGCGGAATGAAAAGCTCATGTTGCTGACCCCACCGCTAGTCAAGGCGTAAGGCAGCTGGCGTTTGATGGCTTTGACCGCCTCGATGTAGTCCAGTGAGTAACGGTCGTGCTCGACGATGCCTGTGGCGATAGGAAAGATATTGGGATCGAAGATGATATCCTCGGGTGGGAACCCGACATCCTCCGTCAAGATTCGGTAACAGCGCGTGCAAATTGCCACCATGCGCTCAAAGGAATCCGCCTGCCCATCCTCGTCGAAGGCCATCACGACTGTGGCTGCGCCGAAGCGGCGTATTTCGTGAGCTTGTTCGATGAAAGGTGCCTCGCCTTCCTTCAGGCTGATCGAATTAACCACGCCCTTGCCTTGTACGCACTTTAGTCCTGCGACCACTGCCGACCAGCGCGACGAATCGATCATGATTGGCACCCGGGCGATGTCGGGTTCGGTGGCTACTAACTTGAGAAAGCGGTCCATGGCTACCGGCGCATCAAGCATCGCGTCATCCATATTGATGTCGATGATCTGTGCACCGTTCGCCACCTGTTGGCGGGCAACATCCAACGCCACTTCAAAATCGCCATCCAGGATGAGTTTTTTAAAGCGCGCTGAGCCGGCGACGTTGGTCCGTTCGCCAACATTGACGAAGCCGGTGACGTCGTTGAACGTCATCGGCTCCAGACCGCTCAGGCGGCACTGGACTGCAATGTCGGGTAGCGTTCTGGGTTGGATGTCGCATACTGCCTCGGAAATCGCGGCAATATGCTCGGGCGTTGTGCCGCAGCAGCCACCAACGATGTTGACTAGCCCTGCCTCGGCCCATTCGCTGATCGCGTTAGCCATGAATTCGGGCGTGTCGTCGTAGCCGCCAAAGGCGTTGGGTAACCCGGCATTGGGGTGACAGCTAACATAGGTAGCGCTGACCCGCGATAGCTCTTGGACGTACTGTCGCAGTTCCGTGGCGCCGAGCGCACAGTTTAGGCCTATAATCAGTGGCCGGGCGTGGGCTACAGAATTCCAAAAGGCCTCTGTCGTTTGACCTGACAGGGTGCGTCCCGAGGCGTCGGTAATGGTACCCGATATCATCACCGGTAGCCGGTACCCCTGCTCGTCGAAGGTCTGCTCTAGCGCATAGATTGCCGCCTTGGCGTTTAGTGTGTCGAAGACCGTCTCGATCAACAATAAATCGGCGCCACCATCGATCAAGCCCCGCGCCGCTTCGCGATAGACGGCGACGAGGTCGTCAAAGGCAACGTTACGGAAGCCAGGATCGTTGACGTCTGGTGAAATTGATGCAGTACGACTAGTCGGCCCCAGCACGCCAGCGACGAAGCGCGGCTTATCTGGTTGGGTTGTCGCTATATCGTTGATGGCGTCGCGGGCTAGCTGGGCGCCAGCGTAGTTAAGCTCATAGGCTAGATCCTGCATGCCATAGTCGGCCATGCTGATGCGCGTTGAATTGAAGGTATTGGTCTCAAGGATGTCGGCACCGGCGTCTAGGAAATGGTTATGGATGTCCTTGATGATGTTTGGTTGTGTGATGGTTAGCAGGTCATTATTGCCGCGTAGGTCGCTCGGCCAGTTGGAGAAACGCTTCCCACGGAAGTTAGCTTCTGTCAGATTTTCTCCTTGAATCATCGTACCCATTGCGCCGTCAAGCATCAGAATGCGGCTGTCTAATAGGCCACGCAGAACTGACTCCGTATCCTCATGATCGCGCCGTACTGGCTCGCCTTGGGTCAGCGCATCTGTGATTGGGTAGCCTTCCGGAGGTATGGTGACGTGCCTGTCCGGATTAGCTTCGGCCGGTAATGGGTCGTGACTATGTACTTTGCAAGCAGGGCCGTGGTTGTGATTCGGGCTCATGGCTTCAGGCGGCCTTATTTGAGGGGTCTTTTTGGCGAACGCCAAGAATATGACAGATGGCGAAAGCCAGCTCCGCCCGGTTCAGGGTGTAGAAATGGAAACAATCGACGCCTTGGGCTGACAGCGCCCGGCACTGTTCAGCGGCGACCGTGGCGGCAACTAGCTTGCGGGTCTCGGGGTCATCGTCTAGTCCCTCGAACAAATCGGCCATCCACGACGGCACGCTGGCGCCACACATACCGGCGAATTCGACAACGCGGGCGAAGTTGGTAACCGGCAGGATGCCGGGGATCAACGGCACGCTGATTCCAGAGGCCGTAGCCCGGTCGCGAAAACGTAAGAAACTATCTACATCGAAAAAGAACTGGGTGATTGCGCGTGTTGCGCCGGCATCGACTTTGCGCTTCAGATTATCGAGATCGGCCTCGGCGCTAGGCGCATCTGGGTGCATTTCCGGGTAGGCGGCGACGCTGATTTCGAATTCGGCGATATTGCGCAAGCCGGCTACCAGGTCGGCGGCATAGGCGTAGCCGCCGGGATGGGGGGCATAGGGCCCGTATGTGTCCGTGGGATCACCACGCAGCGCGACGATGTGGCGGATCCCGCCCTGCCAGTAACGCCGGGCGATAGCGTCTATTTCCTCGCGCGTGGCGCCAACGCAGGTCAGGTGCGCCGCCGGCTCTAGGTCGGTCTCGCGGCGGATACGGGTTACCGTGGCGTGGGTCCGCTCACGGGTCGTTCCGCCGGCGCCATAGGTGACTGAAACATATGCGGGTTTGAGAGGCGCCAGCCGCTGAACGCATTCCCAGAGGGTCTGCTCCATCATGTCTGTCTTTGGCGGAAAGAACTCGAACGAGACTTGAACGTCCTTGGGTAATGGCGCCGCGACGGTCAGGGGCGTCGCAGCTAGGGCCGTGCGAAGGGGAGCCTCTGCCATAATTAAAATACCTTCCGAAGGGGGTGGCTTTGGGTCTCAACGTGCGGTCGATCGGCACTCCACACGACAACGGTCAGTGGATCGCCGGGCAGCGCGCGCGGCGTGCCGGGCATCAGCCCGGCGGCTGTGAACCAGCCGGAAACCTCATCATTGCTGAATCCCAACCGGCGGTGCTCGTGCTCGCCACGCAGGTGGTCGAGCTGATGCGGTGCTAGATCTGCGACCAGCAGCCGCCCCCCCGGGCGCAACACCCGTGCCGCTTCGGCGATTACGTGGCTGGGATGTTCGGCGAAATGCAGCACCTGATGTACTGTGACTGCATCGAAACTATTGGCTGGGAAGGGCAGGCTGTACATATCCGCTTGGCGCACTCCGCAATTGCTCAATCTCGCGCGGGCAATATTTTCACGCGCCACGGCAAGCATCTCCGTCGATTGGTCGATGCCCTGGGCGTGTTGGACGTACCGTGCCAAGACTTCCAACATGCGACCTGTGCCGGTGCCAATATCTAGGAGGCTTTCCGTATCCGCGGGTAGCAGGTTGCGCAACGCCGCTTCAACCTCGCCCTCGTCGGCATGGAGGGCGCGCACAGCGCCCCAGCGCAGGGCATTGCGGCGGAAATAATTTGCCGCCGCCGCGGCACGGCGATCCAGAATGGCCTTCAGACGTACTGCGTCCAGCTCCAGGATAGGATCACGCCCCGGCGCGAGTGCCAATAGCCCGCGCGCCACGTCGGCGTCGCGGCCGCGACGGGTAAGGCGGTAAAACACCCAGGTCCCTTCGCGCAGCCGTTCCAGCAGGCCGGCTTCGGCCAGCACTTTAAGATGCCGCGACACCCGGGGCTGGCTTTGGCCTAGCACGTCGACTAATTCGCTGACGGTTAACTCGCCTTGGGCGCAAAGAGCGAGAATGCGTAACCGCGACGGCTCCGCTACTGCCCGTAAACTAGCAAGTAGTCCGGCAACTTCTCCGCCGTTCTTTTGGATGGAATTTCTGTCCACCTATATTTCCGCCTTTTTGATTTATATAAAGATATATTTATATATTAATTATAGTAAGACCATTACCGCAAATCAATTGGATTTGTCACGGGGGGCCCGAAACCGGCTAGTAGGTCTGGTCCAAGGGCTATAGTTGTGCACGTTACCAAGGCATAGATGACGACGCCCTGCGAATTGAGGCCTATGGCCACATCGCTCGGGCGCTGTCGGGGCTACTGCGCAGCTCCACGCACGGCGTGGCACCTTGGTCTTATCCGCGCGGTTAGCGGGTCAGCGGCTTATACTTAATCCGGTGAGGCTGGTCGGCGTCAGAGCCGATGCGCTTGTGCTTGTCGGCTTCGTAGTCTCCGTAGTTTCCCTCGAACCATACCACTTGGCTGTCGCCCTCGAAGGCGATGATGTGGGTGGCGATGCGGTCAAGGAACCAGCGGTCATGGCTGATGACCACGGCGCAGCCGGCAAAGGCCAGCAGCGCGTCTTCTAGGGCCCGCAGGGTCTCGACGTCAAGATCGTTGGTCGGTTCGTCGAGCAGGATGACGTTGGCGCCCGATTTCAGCATTTTTGCCAGATGCACCCGGTTGCGCTCGCCGCCTGACAGGCTGCCGACCTTTTCTTGCTGATCGCTGCCCTTGAAGTTGAACTGGGAAACATAGGCCCGGCTGGCCATCGACCGTTTGCCTAGCTGGACTTCATCAAGCCCGCCGCTGATCTCTTGCCATACAGTCTTGCTTGCATCGAGGCTGTCGCGCGATTGGTCGACGTAGCCCAGCACCACCGTGTCGCCAACCCGCAAGGTGCCGCTATCGGGTTCCTCCCCCTTGGTAATCATGCGAAAAAGTGTCGTCTTCCCGGCACCGTTGGGGCCGATGACGCCAATGATGCCGCCAGGTGGGAGGCGAAAGTTCAGGTCCTCGATCAGCAGGCTGTTGCCGTAGCCCTTGCGCACTTCCACTGCATCGATGACCAGATCACCGAGACGCGGTCCTGGAGGAATGATGATCTGCGCCGAACCCAGTGACTGGTCCCCAGCCTGGGTGAGTAGGGTTTCGTAAGAGGTCACGCGAGCCTTGCTCTTGGCCTGGCGAGCGCGTGGTGACTGGCGAATCCATTCGAGCTCTTGTTTTAGAACGCGCTGGCGGGCACTTTCCTCACGCTCTTCCTGCCCTAGGCGTTTGGCCTTCTGTTCCAGCCAGGATGAATAGTTGCCTTCGTAGGGGATACCGAGGCCGCGGTCGAGTTCCAGAATCCAGCTGGTTACGTTATCGAGGAAGTAGCGGTCATGGGTAACGATCATCACCGTACCGTCGTAGTCCTGCAGAAAACGTTCTAACCAGGCGACTGATTCCGCATCAAGGTGGTTGGTTGGTTCGTCAAGAAGCAACAGGTCGGGCTTCTGCAACAATAATCGTGCCAGCGCCACCCGGCGGCGTTCCCCGCCGGAGATTTTGGTGACATCGGCGTCGCTCGGCGGGCAGCGTAGGGCATCCATAGCGATGCCAACAGTACGCTCAAGGTCCCAGCCATCAGCCGCATCAATCTTTTCCTGCAACTCGCCTTGCTCAGTCAGCAGTGCGTTCATTTCGTCGTCGTCCATTGGCTCGGCAAATTTGGCGCTGACCTCATTAAAGCGGTCGAGCAGTGCCTTTACCTCGGCTAGGCCCTCGGTAACGTTCCCTTCGACATCCTTGCTTGGGTCGAGGTCGGGCTCCTGCGACAGGTAGCCGACGGTTGCGCCTGCCGCCGCCCAGGCTTCGCCGGTGAAATCCTCGTCCATGCCGGCCATGATTTTCATCAAGGTCGACTTGCCAGCGCCATTGACGCCGAGCACGCCGATTTTCACTCCGGGCAGGAAAGACAGCGTAATGCCCTTAAGGATTTCGCGGCCACCAGGGAAGGTCTTGGACAGATCCTTCATCACATAGACGTATTGATAACTCGCCATCGGGCGCTCCGGCGTCTGAAAATAGAAAATGGGACGGCTAGCCCCGTGCTGCGCTTTGTAGCGGCTGCGTCCCGTGTGGGCAATGCAGGCGCGATAAGCTCGAGGGAACCCCTACCGGGCAATTGCGTCTGGCGCCATAAAGAATATTTTTGTTTGGGGATGGAACAAGTTAAATAAGAGGGCAGTTGCGCCACCCGCTGGGATGCGCCGAGACCGGGAGAAACCAGTGTCTATTAACGTTACCCCCTTGTCGCCACAGTTTGGCGCTCGCATTACCGGAGCTAATATTGCTGATGGCATAGACGACAGGACGTTCGCCGAAATCCGCTCGGCGTTTGATGAATTCGCCATCCTAATTTTCCCCAACCAGCCGTTAAGCGACGAACAGCAGATCGCCTTCAGTACCCGTTTCGGGCCGCTGGAATCATCGACTGGCCCCAATCCTGGTAGAGGCTCCCATTTTGCCCGCCAGTCGAATATCGATATCAAAACCGGTGACCAGATACCACCCGACGATCGGCGCATGTTTTACCAAAAGGCCAATATGCTGTGGCACGCGGATTCGACGTTTAAGAAAACACCTTCCCTGTGCTCGATGCTATCGGCGCGCGAAGTGCCGGCGGAAGGCGGCGCTACCGAATTCGCCTCGACGCGGGCCGCTTATGAATCCCTTCCGGCTTCAACCAAGGCGGAAATTGAAGACGTAATCGTCGAGCATAGCTTCGTCCATTCCCGCCGCATCGTCGGTTTTGAATTCACGCCAGAGGAGGCGGCTTACTTTCCTGGCGCCCGCCATCGCCTAGTAACGGTTAGTCCCAATAACATGCGTAAGGGCCTGATGATCGGTGTGCATGCGGTCCGCATCCTCGGCTGGACCGAAGATAAGAGCCGGGCCCTGCTCGACGACCTACTAGCCCGGGCGACGCGGCCGGAAAACAGCTTTCGCCACGAATGGGGTGAGGGTGACGTAGTGATCTGGGACAACCACAATGCCCTGCATCGGGCGACGCCGTATGATGCGGCCAAATACCGCCGCTTGATGCAGCGGACGACTATATCCACTGGAGTAGAGTCGCTGTATTGAGAGTGTTTCGCCTTGAACTAGTTAAGCGCGCAGTAAGGGTTCAATCTTTTTGGCAGCACTGCATTCTGTTAAACGCATAAACGCGGACTATGGTCGACCGTCATCCTTAAAAAAACCATCAAATCAATCACTTGCCACGACAACACGCAAGTTTGGTGGGCCCGGCAGGACTTGAACCTGCAACCAGACCGTTATGAGCGGCCGGCTCTAACCAGTTGAGCTACGGGCCCTTACTTTGAGGGTATAATACTAGGCGGCGTTTAGGGATTATTTTCTGTGCGGTTTGGTATAATGCAGATTTTAGAAGTCGTCGATAGGGGTAAGCCATCTTAAGACGAGCCCCTCCCCCGCTGTAGCAGGGGTTTTCACAATTTGTAGTGTTAATATTGATTAGTAATCGAGGAAGCTACGTAGTTTGCGGCTCCGGCTCGGGTGTTTGAGCTTGCGCAGCGCCTTGGCCTCGATCTGGCGAATGCGTTCGCGGGTGACGCTGAACTGCTGGCCGACTTCCTCGAGGGTATGGTCGGTGTTCATGCCGATACCAAAGCGCATGCGTAGTACGCGTTCCTCACGGGCCGTCAGGCTAGCCAGTACCCGCGTAGTTGTTTCGCGCAGGTTGGCGTTGATGGCGGCTTCCAGGGGTTGAACGGCGTTCTTATCCTCGATGAAGTCGCCGAGGTGGCTGTCCTCCTCATCGCCGATCGGCGTTTCTAGGCTGATTGGCTCCTTGGCTATCTTCAGTACTTTCCGGACCTTGTCGAGCGGCATGCCTAGTTTCTGGGCGAGTTCTTCCGGTGTCGGCTCACGACCGATCTCATGCAGCATCTGGCGGCTGGTGCGAACTAGTTTATTAATCGTCTCGATCATGTGCACCGGAATACGAATGGTGCGTGCCTGATCGGCGATGGAACGGGTGATTGCTTGTCTAATCCACCAGGTGGCGTAGGTCGAAAATTTATAGCCGCGGCGGTATTCGAATTTATCGACTGCCTTCATCAGGCCGATGTTGCCTTCCTGAATTAGGTCGAGGAACTGTAGCCCACGGTTGGTATATTTTTTGGCGATTGAAATGACGAGCCGCAGGTTAGCTTCGATCATTTCCTTCTTGGCCTTGCCGGCTTCCCGCTCTCCCTTCTTGACTGTTTGCACGATACGGCGGAAATCGCCGACCGGCAGGCCGGACTCGGTGGAAATTGCGGCGACGTTGTCACGAATATCGACAACCTCTTCAGTATGCTTGGTGGCAAATCGCTTCCATCCACGGCCCGGCAGACTGGCGACGGACTCCATCCAATTTGGTTGTAGTTCATGGCCAAAGTAGCGCTCGAGGAAGTCCTCTCGCTTGATCTTGCAATTAATGGCGTAGCGGAGCATCCGCCCCTCGAAGTCGATCAGCATCTTGTTAAGGTTATATAGTTGTTCGACGAGCTGCTCGATGCGGGCATTGTTAAGGTGAACCTGATCCATCAGGTCGACTAATTCCTGGTGAAGCTTGTCGTAGCGCCGCTCCTGCGGTTTTGATAGGTCCTCGCCGAGATGTAATTTTTCCAGACGGGTCGTTTGCAGGCGGTGCATTTTTGCATAGGTGGAGGAAATTAGCCTGAAGGTCTCTAGCACCATTGGGTTCAGCTTGGCTTCAAGCGCGGCGAGCGAAAGATTATTCTCCTCGGAATCTTCATCCTCATCATCGTCATCGGTTGCTTCGGGCTTGGCTTCTCCCTCAACGGCTTTCGCCCCGCCGTTGACTTCGGGTGTTTCAGTGGGGGCTAGGCCGTGGCTATTACTGTTGGCGGCGCCGTTTAAATTCTCGAGCTCGACGGTAACGGGCGTTGCCTCGGAGATCACGCCGGTTGCTTCACTCTCCGCTCCGCCTTCGCCGGGGATTGCGACGTGCGTCGCCTCCAGGTCAATGATGTCGCGCAGCAGAATATCGCCTGTGATCAACTGATCGTGCCAGTTGGAAATGGCGCGCATGGTCATCGGGCTTTCGTAGATGCCGCGGATCATCATGTCACGACCGGCCTCAATGCGCTTAGCGATGGCAATTTCGCCCTCGCGCGACAACAGCTCGACGCTACCCATCTCGCGCAGGTACATTCGCACGGGATCGTCGGTGCGGCCGATATCATCCGCATCGACATTGCCGCTGCCGCTAGTGGTAGTGGCAGTTTCTCCATCGCCGCTATCGGAGGCAGGCGTCGCATCGTCGGATTCTTCGTTCTCAACGACGTTGATGCCCATTTCGGACAGCATAGACATTGTGTCTTCAATTTGTTCAGATGACACTTGGTCAGGGGGTAGGGCGCTATTCAGCTCGTCATAGGTGACGTAGCCGCGCTCCTTGCCGCGGGCGATCATTTTCTTGACAGCGGCGCCCAGTGAATCAAGGAGGGGGCTGTCCGGAGCGTCGCCCTGAGTTTCCTGGGTTTCCGCCGCGTTGGTCGCTTTTGTTGCCATGCTTGATCCGCTCCACTCTTCCCGCCGGAAATAGCCACCAATAGTTCAGCGCCCAATCGTCCGAGCACTACTTTCAGGACTCTCCCTGACCCGCTGCTAGCCGGCGCCGCCTGATGGCGTGTCCTCGTATTGGTCTGCTGCCGAGGCTTCCTCTTGTTGCTGACGCTGTACCAGCAACATTCGCATACGGTCGAAGGCCTCTTCCGTCATGTCTTCGGCAAGACGCCTTTTGGCTTCCTCGATATCGTCGAGGAGGCCCTTGTCCGTATAGCGTCCGTAAGTTTCCTCCCAGCCGATCCGCGCCGTTGCCGCCGGGGTGCCGGGACGAGCAAAGAAGGCATGTTCGAATATCTGCGGACTTGTTACAGACACGACGGCTTCCGCAAATCCACTAAGCCTCAGGCGAAGTTCTAGTGCTTCTCTGTCAAGTCCTTCTTCTTCCGCTAAGGTCTTTAAGACCTCCTGCCGCAAATTGTCAAGATCGGGCACTAAAAACGAAAGCAATCCAAGGCGTTCGCCAATATCGTCAAAAAGCTGGGGGTGGTTAATCAAAGTTGCTAAAAGTATCTGCTCGCGCACCCGGCCCATATCCACCTTGGGTGCCATGGCTTGGTTGCTATCCATGCTGATGAAACCGGTGTTTGGCCGGCGGCTATTATGACTTGATCGCGAAGGCCATAGCCGCTCGCGGAAGCCGCGGCGAAAATGGCTACGAACCGTGGTATCGGTGATGTTAGCGGTATGTTTATCGAGCCGTTGCTGCAATGCAGCCCGGGCCTCTGGTGTTGCGGGGACTCTCCCGCCGCTTTCAATGCTCCACAGGGCTTCTGATAAAGGCACTGCTGCGGCCAATACCCGCGTCATGGCCTCGCGGCCCTGGCTCGTGACCAGGCTGTCGGGGTCCTCACCGGGGGGTAGGAGGGCAAAGCGTAGGCCAAATTCAGGCTTGAGAAGGGGCAATGCACGTTCCGCCGCGCGGGCGGCTGCTTGTTGACCGGCGCGGTCGCCGTCAAAGCATAGCACCGCCTCCGTCGCTAGACGCCATAGCAAGGCAAACTGTTCTTCTGTTAGCGCTGTGCCGAGTGGTGCGACGGCATTCTCGATTCCGGCTCGGTTCAGGGCGATAACGTCCATATAACCCTCGGTGACGATGACGGAGTTTGCGTTACGCGCTGCGCGGGAAGCTTGATTCAGGCCATAGAGGACCGAACCTTTGTGAAACAGGGGCGTTTCCGGCGAATTTAAGTACTTGGGCTCGCCATCGGCAACAATACGGCCGCCAAAGGCGATGGCCCGGCCGCGCCGATCGGTGATGGGAAACATGATCCGGCCGCGAAAGCGGTCGTAGGGTTTGCGTGCTGTATCTTCGATCTCAATTAGCAGCCCTGCTTCGATCAGGGCTGCCTCGTCAATACCCTCTCGGCCAAGAGCCCCCTTGATGGCGGTGCGGGAATTGGGCGCGTAGCCGAGGCGAAATCGGGCAATTGTTTCGTCATCCAAGCCGCGCCCGCGCAGGTATGTCGCAGCAGCCTTGCCTTCGGGCATGTGTAGGCAACGTTCAAAATAGCGGGTGGCCGCCTCGACGACCCCGTACAGGGATTGACGTTTCTTGTTGCGTGCTTGTTCCTCTGGCGTATCCGCCGGTATTGGCACCCCGGCGAGACCAGCCAGCCGTTCTACTGCATCCGGAAAGCTCAGGCCTTCCACCTTCATAACGAAGTCGATGACGTCGCCGTGCTCGCCGCTGGAAAAGCAGTGGTAAAAGCCCTTTTCTGGAACTACCGTAAAGGAAGGTGATTTTTCATTTTGAAACGGACTGAGGCCGACAAATTCGCGACCGCGGCGTGCCAGCTTAACATGCCGCCCGACGACCTCACCAAGGTCAACACGAGCCCGAATCTCATCCAAAAATTGGGGCGAAAACGCCATATTATCCTTCCGCGGTCCTTGTGTTGGGCGTGCTGGTCCGCGCGTACGGCTCTATTCTACGCGAAATGGCTCGTAACGGCAGTGATGAATATCAAACCTTATGCCCGTTATTCCCAGTTCTCCACAGGCTAGAAAAATTCAGGACAAGCGCTGTTTGACAATGGCACTGGCCTTGGCAAAATCCATCTGACCGGGATAGGCTTGGCGCAAGACCGCCATGATGCGGCCCATATCCTTAAGGTTTTGGGCACCGAGATCGCTCAGAACTTTGTCTATGGCGGTTTGGGTTGCGGCTTCGTCGAGCGGGTTGGGTAAAAAACGCCGGATAATCTCGATTTCATTTAGTTCCTGGTCGGACAGATCTTTGCGCCCGCCCTGCTCGTAGAGGGCGGCACTTTCGTGACGCTGCTTCACCATCGACTGCAATAGCGTCAAAATTTCAGCGTTCGGAACGCCGTCCGTGTTTCCGTGGGATCGAGTTGCGATGTCACGGTCTTTAAGCGCAGCAAGGATGAGACGGATGGTCGAAACCGCCGTCGTATTCTTCTCTTTCATCGATGATTTTAGCGCGTCCCTGAGGCTAGAACGGAGCATTGTTGTCCCCACTTAAGTCTCCAAGTAGGCAGACGGTATATAAGATAGCCGAGAAAGGCAAATGCAAAGAATCATCTAACTCTTTGATATGACACAAAACATTTAACAGCGTGGGTCTTGACTGCGACGTACTATATGATTATCAACGCGCCGGTGCCCCGCGAGTACCATCGATTGCACCACCGATGGCGGCGCAGGGACGCCCCGGAGACGAGGACTGCCCACATGCCGACTGCCGAACGAACGACCGCGCTGCACGTCGCGGCGCCGGCCGTTGCCGCCCGCCCACCAGGAACGAACGCCGCCCTGGTTCTTGCTGATGGCACCATTCATTGGGGGGAAGGAGCGGGAGCTCACGGCACGGCGGTTGGCGAAGTCTGTTTCAATACGTCATTGACCGGCTATCAAGAGATCATGACGGACCCCTCTTATGCCGGACAAATCATCACGTTTACCTTTCCCCACATCGGTAATGTTGGGGCCAATCCCGAAGATGTCGAGACAATAAAGTCTCCGGTTCGCGGGTGTATTTTTCGCTCTTCGATTACCGAGCCTTCTAACTGGCGTGCGACCCAACATCTCAACTCGTGGTTGCGGGGCCAGAATTTGACGGCGATTACTGGCGTTGATACCCGCCGCCTAACCCGGTGCATCCGAAACGGCGGGGCGCCGAACGGGGTTATCTGTTTCCCCGCCGATGGTATAATTGACGTCGCGGCGCTGCTCACCCAGGCGGGCGCTTGGCCGGGGTTGGAGGGCATGGACCTCGCCAGTGAAGTTACCTGCCGTCAGAGCTACTCCTGGGATCAAACGGAGTGGTGCCTTGAAGGGGGCTATGGCCGGCAGGGAAAGCCCCGTCACAGGGTCGTCGCTGTAGATTTCGGCGCTAAACTCAATATTCTGCGCTGCCTCGCGGCAACTGGCTGCGAGGTCATGGTCGTGCCGGCGGATACAGACGCAGAAACGATACTCGGCCTTAAGCCAGACGGCATCTTCCTGTCCAACGGCCCCGGCGATCCAGCGGCGACCGGCATGTATGCCGAGATGGCTATCCGTAAACTGGTCGATAGTGGCTTGCCTATTTTTGGCATCTGCCTCGGCCATCAGCTGCTGGCCCGCTCGCTCGGCGCGACAACGCGCAAGATGCACATGGGTCATCGTGGTGCCAACCAGCCGGTCAAGGACCTGGAAACCGGCCGGGTAGAAATTACCAGCCAGAATCACGGCTTTGTCGTCGATACTGGAACTCTACCTGCCGGAGTTGTTCAGACTCACGTTTCGCTATTCGACGGCAGTAACGAGGGACTGCGGGTGGAGGGTAAGCCGATCTTTTCTGTCCAATACCATCCGGAAGCTTCTCCCGGTCCGCACGATGCGCACTATCTGTTCGTTCGGTTTATCAAGCTGATGGACGATGATCACTAATGCCCAAACGTACTGATTTAAAGTCCATTCTCATCATCGGCGCCGGGCCGATCATCATTGGCCAAGCTTGCGAATTTGACTATTCGGGCGCGCAGGCATGCAAGGCGCTTCGCGAAGAGGGCTATCGGGTCATTCTCATCAATTCCAATCCGGCGACCATCATGACCGACCCGGATATGGCGGACGCTACCTATATCGAGCCGATCACCCCGGATATGGTGGCCAAGGTCATTGCTCGCGAAAAACCAGATGCGATATTACCGACCATGGGCGGTCAGACGGCACTGAACACGGCTATGGCCCTACATCGCGACGGGCGGCTAGAGGAATCTGGCGTCGAATTGATTGGCGCGAGTGCCGAGGCCATCGAGAAGGCTGAGGACCGACTATTATTCCGGGACGCCATGGAGAAAATTGGCCTGAGTTGCCCTCTAAGCCGCCTGGTTACAAACATGGACGAGGCCCACCAGGCCATGGCTGAGATCGGTCTGCCGTTGATTATCAGGGCGTCTTTCACGCTGGGCGGCATCGGCGGCGGCATTGCCTATAACCGGAGCGAGTTCGAGAAAATCGTTGCCTCGGGGATAGCAGCATCACCAGTCCATGAAGTGCTGGTTGAGCAGTCCGTGCTCGGTTGGAAAGAGTACGAGATGGAGGTGGTCCGCGACAACGTCGACAACTGCATCATCATTTGCTCCATTGAAAACATCGATCCCATGGGTGTGCATACTGGCGATTCGGTGACGGTGGCGCCGGCGCTAACGCTGACCGACAAGGAATACCAGATCATGCGCAACGCCTCGATCGCGGTGCTGCGCGAGATTGGCGTCGATACGGGTGGGTCTAACGTGCAATTCGCCGTCAACCCAGCTGATGGAAAGATGATCGTCATCGAGATGAACCCGCGCGTCTCGCGGTCCTCGGCGCTAGCATCAAAGGCGACTGGATTTCCCATTGCGAGGATTGCTGCCAAGCTCGCCGTTGGCTATCGCCTTGACGAGCTGATGAACGATATTACGGGCGTTACGCCGGCGTCCTTTGAGCCGACCATCGATTACGTGGTAACCAAATTTCCTCGCTTCACCTTTGAAAAGTTCCCGGGGGCGGATTCGTTGCTGACGACCTCGATGAAATCGGTAGGGGAGGCCATGGCTATTGGCCGTTGCTTTACAGAGTCGCTGCAGAAGGGGCTGAGGTCTCTGGAGACGGACTATACCGGGCTCGATGATGTCGTCATCGAAGGGGCCGAAGGACCGGACGGCAAAGATAGAATCCTTGCAGCACTGGCCATGCCGCGCGCCGACCGCTTGCTGGTCATCGCCCAAGCATTCCGACACGGCCTCAGCATCGAGGCGATTAACGCTGCATGCCATTACGACCCGTGGTTCCTCGAACAGATCCGCGCCATTGTGTCCGTTGAGGAAACTGTTATACGCGAAGGCCTGCCCGATGACGTCCACGGCCTTCGCAAATTGAAATCCATGGGTTTCTCTGATGAGAGGCTGGCGAGGCTTGCCGGCCTTGACGCGTCGGTCGTGGCGGCGTGTCGCGAGGCACACGGCCTGTATCCTGTATATAAGCGGGTTGATACCTGCGCCGGAGAGTTCCCGGCGCGTACACCCTACATGTACGGTACCTATGAGACTGACGGTGGAGGCGCGCCGGAATGCGAGGCCGATCCCTCAGATCGCGAGAAGGTCGTAATCCTTGGCGGCGGTCCCAACCGTATCGGCCAGGGAATCGAATTTGACTACTGCTGCGTCCATGCGGCTTATGCTCTGAGCGAGGCGGGGTTCGAGACCATCATGGTCAACTGCAATCCGGAAACGGTATCGACAGATTATGATACTTCTGACCGGCTGTATTTCGAGCCGCTGACCGCCGAAGACGTTATAGGCCTGATCCGAAAAGAGCAGATGCGTGGCAACCTGCGTGGTGTCATTGTCCAACTCGGTGGGCAGACGCCCCTGAAGCTGAGCAAGGCATTGGAAGCGGCCAGCATTCCAATCCTTGGAACTACTCCGGACGCCATTGACCTTGCCGAGGACCGCGAGCGTTTCCAGCTTCTGCTTATCGAGCTCGGCCTTCGCCAGCCCGTTAATGGGCTCGCCACGTCAATGGACCAAGCGCTCGATGTTGCCGGGAGAATTGGTTATCCACTGGTCATCAGGCCGTCTTACGTGCTCGGTGGACGGGCGATGGAGATCGTCCATGACGAATCTAATTTGCGGCGCTACATGGAAGAAGCCGTGCGTGTCAGCGGCACCAGTCCCATACTTTTGGATTCATTCCTTAAAGACGCGGTGGAAGTGGATGTCGATGCCATTTGCGACGGTACGGACGTTTATGTTGCCGGCATCATGCAGCATATCGAGGAAGCGGGTATTCATTCCGGCGATTCTGCCTGCTCGCTGCCGCCCCATTCACTTTCTCCCGCCATTATCAGCGAAATTGAGGGCCAGGCCCAGCGGCTAGCACTGGCCCTTGGCGTTGTCGGCCTGATGAATGTGCAGTTCGCGTTGCAGGGAGATGATATCTATATTCTTGAAGTTAATCCGCGCGCTAGCCGCACGGTGCCCTTCGTTGCCAAGGCAACGGGCATACCCGTGGCCAAGATTGCTGCCCGTGTGATGGCGGGTGAAAAACTTGCTGACTTTGATCTTGGCAATCGGCCAAGAACCGGACATGTCGCCGTCAAGGAAGCGGTTTTTCCCTTTGCCCGTTTCCCCGGCGTTGATGTGCTGCTCGGTCCAGAGATGCGCTCGACGGGCGAGGTAATGGGCCTAGACAAAAATTTTGAGCGGGCCTTTGCTAAATCTCAGCTTGGCGCCGGAGCGTCCCTACCGCTGGAAGGAACGGTATTTATTTCTGTCAAGGATCGGGATAAGGCCGCGGTTAGCTTGGTGGCGCGGCGGCTTGCTGCCATGGGCTTTCGGCTGCTGGCTACATTCGGCACCTGCGCCGCCTTACGCGACGTTGGGTTGGAGGTGGTGTGGGTCAATAAGGTGTTGCAAGGGCGGCCGCATTGCGTCGATGCAATTATCAGTGGCGAGGTTCAGATGGTGATTAATACAACCGAGGGAATGCAGGCCCGTGCCGATAGCTTCAGCATCCGTCGCGAAGCGGTAGCTCATGCCGTGCCCCATTATACTACGATTGCGGGTGCGGATGCGGCGGTTGGCGCCATTGAAGCTCTGCGCGCAGGGGTCCTTGAAGTGGCACCTCTGCAATCGTACTTTAAATAATCAGTTTGCAGGGGCTGCCTAGCATAGCGCATCAGTAGCTCCTCCAGACGTTGGAGGAAATCGGCTGTATGTGTCATGCTGCCGTGAAGGATTCGGGATTATGGAAAAAATTCCCACGACTCGTGATGGCTTGTCTCAGCTTGAAGACGAACTGCACCGCCTCAAGAGCGAGGAGCGGCCGGCGATAATTCGCGCCATCGCTGAAGCCCGCGAGCACGGTGATCTTTCTGAGAACGCTGAATACCACGCCGCAAGGGACCGTCAGAGCTTCGTTGAAGGCCGGGTGTTGATATTGGATGATATTATTAGCCGTGCCGAGGTGATCGACACCAGCAATCTTACTGGCGACGTTGTGCGTTTTGGTGCGACGGTCCTTCTTGCCGAGGAGGAAACGGACGAGAGGTCCACTTATGTCATTGTAGGTAGCCATGAATCGGACATCGCTAGCGGCCGCCTATCTGTGACCTCACCTTTGGCTAGAGCCTTGATTGGGAAGTCCTTGGGAGATGTTGTCGAAGTTGCAGCGCCGCGCGGCTTCAAGACCTATG
>Ga0302127_10000540_pt1 | contig 21157 bp, 21 predicted proteins | sample CB4_SCM_MG_FD_204452 | JGI IMG/M metagenome (GOLD analysis project Ga0302127, IMG submission 204452) | Marine microbial communities from Western Arctic Ocean, Canada - CB4_SCM | ecosystem: Environmental > Aquatic > Marine > Oceanic | place: Canada: Western Arctic Ocean | collected 2017-09-24
TTGCGCGACTAATGGAAGAAAATAGGTGCTGTACCAACCTGTTTTTCCAGCAAGCTCAATGTTGTTGCATAGTTATTCGGAAAAAACACAATCTGATCATACATTTTAACGACGAATCATCCTAATGTACGCTTGTCTACGCCAAATTATGAACATAGTCAGATGTTGACTAAGTTTTCTAAATAAATTCAAATCTAACCTTAATGGGTTTATCGGATATGCGATTGATCATTGCACTCACTCTGTTTGTCTTCTGGCTTATGTTATCGGGACATTATGAAACTTGGCTAATCGCATTCGGTGCAGGTTGTTCAATTTTTGTTGCTTTATTCGCAGGACATCTTGGCATTGCCGATCATGAAGGGCATCCGATCAGATTGTTGCCGCGCGCGCTTTTATATTGGCCATGGCTCGCTAAGGAGGTCTTTATTTCAGCGCTTCAAGTTGCCTGGCTGATTTTAAATCCGAAATTGCCTATATCACCGAAACTGGTGCGCGTAAAAGCGAGCCAAAAGTCGGCTGTCGGTCTTACTACTTACGCAAATTCAATCACACTTACCCCGGGGACAATTGCAGTCGAGGTTTCCAGCAATAAAGGCGAAATTCTAGTTCATTCCATCACGCACCGTACCGCAGCAGGGTTGGCCGACGGGGCTATGGATAAAAAGGTTCGCTGGTTTGAAGGAGAAAGAGCATAATGTTTGAAGTAGCGACAATCGCTGTCCTCATTGCCCTTACCTTGGCTGTAATTAGAGCGACAAGGGGACCGACAATATTTGATCGGCTTCTAGCGGCCAATTCAGTTGGAACTGGGGCTATCCTCTTGTTGTCGTTATTTGGGTTTTTGACACACAGACCGGAATTTCTTGATATAGGGCTAACATATGTCCTTCTCAACATGATCGGAACATTCGCCGTCCTTAAATTTTTCCGCCACGGCGCTCTTGGACATGTCGGCGATGAGGACGAGAGGACGAAAATTCTTTGATAGAACTACTCCTTACTTATCTGAGTTGGGGTTGCTTGGGCGTGGGTAGTGTATTCTACGTCATCGGCGCAATTGGCCTTAATCGCATGCCTGATATTTTTACTCGCATGCATGCCGTCTCGGTCGGTGATACGCTCGGAGCCGGGTTTTTGGTGCTGGGAATGCTGCTTGTTGCCGGGCCGACATTGGTAGGTGCAAAGTTAGTCATGATCATTCTGGCGCTGCTATTCACAGGTACGGTAGCAACCCATGCGCTTGCCCGCGCAGCTCTTCAGGACGGCGTCCAACCCGTGCTTGCTGGAAAGAGCGGAAAGCTTACCGCATGTGATGCAGCCGAAGCAGTCCAAACGCTGAAAGATCTTGTTCGCACGTCCACTCCGAAAGCTGATAAAGATTCGGACCGCGCTGGACACACCAATACCAAAGGGGGACAAAGGTCATCGAAGCGCTAATCAACATGGTGTTGCTGACGCTGATGGCGGTTGTCACGATCTCGATTATCCGCGTGCGTAACCTTTTTTCAGTTGTCATTTTAAGCAGCATCTATAGCTTTTTAATGGCTAGCGTGATGATCGTGCTGGACGCGGTAGATGTGGCAATGACCGAGGCCTCGGTCGGCGCCGGCATTTCAACAGTATTAATGCTGGGTACACTTTACCTCACAAAAACCACTGAAACCGTGCCAGCTCACTCCCCTGTACTACCCTTGTTTGTGGCTATTGGAACAGGAGCAGCGCTGGTCTATGGGACATTTGGACTTCCACCATTCGGTATTGGCAATACACCGTTTCATACCCATGTCAGCGCGATTTATCTCGGCAGTTCCATTCCAGAAACCGGAATTGTTAATGTAGTGACATCGGTTCTTGCTAGTTACCGCGGCTATGACACGCTTGGGGAGACGACTGTCATTTTTACTGCTGGCATTGGCGTCCTCTTGTTACTGAAGCGTTTTTCAAAATCTACGAAGGACAAATAGGGTGTTGCCATGAAACTTGATGTCATATTGAGAGTTTCCGTTAAATTTTTTCTTCCCTTTATGTTGCTATTTGCCCTTTACGTCCAATTTCATGGCGATTTTGGGCCAGGAGGCGGCTTTCAGGCCGGTGTAATCGCGGCAGCAACCATCGTCCTCTACGCCATTATCTTTGGGCTTGCCCCTACCATCCGTCTCGTGCCGCCAATCGTAGTTGAAACCATGATTCCACTTGGCGTACTTATTTTCCTTGGAGTCGGGTTTCTTAGCTTTCTGACCGGCGACAACTACCTCAACTATTCTCATCTCGCGCATGATCAAATCCATGGCCAAGAACTCGGTGTTCTCCTAGTTGAACTTGGTGTTTTGATCACGGTTTCGGGTACGATGGTTGCTATTTTCTATGCCCTTGCCGACCGAGGACGCTCATGAGCACTCTTGCCGAACTCATGCCACTCTATAATTACTGGATCACTATTTTTCTGATGATTTCCGGCCTTTATATCGTTGTTGCGCGCGGTAATATGGTCAAAAAACTGGTCGGGCTATCGCTATTTCAGACATCGGTCTACCTACTCTATCTATCTCCTGGAAAAATTCTTGGAGGAACGCCTCCAATATTGGCCAAAGGGTTTGAAATCTACTCAGCCCCTCTTCCCCATGTTCTTATTCTGACGGCGATCGTTGTCGGCATTGCAACTCTGGCACTTGGGTTAGCGCTCACCGTGCGCATCAATGAAGCTTTTGGGAGCATCGAGGAAGACGAGCTATTCAAACCAGAAATAACGCATGATTGAAAGTCATCTTCCAGCCCTACTGGTTGTTGTGCCACTTCTTGCTGCCGTATTTACCGCGCTCATTCGCCAAGGCTTGGCCTCTTATCTGGTGGCTTTTATTGCTTGCTGGTCGCTACCGGTCATGTCAATTGCACTGCTCGGCCAAGAACTTAACCAAGGCACCATTTCATACGCCCTTGGTGACTGGGCACCGCCAATTGGAATTGAATACCGAATCGATTCGGTCAATGCGCCATTCTTGGTATTGGTTTCATTCATGGCGGCGTTAGTTGCAACCTACGCCCGCAGTTCTGTGACTTCCGAGATAGAAAGTAGCCGTCAGGGCTGGTTTTACACCGTATACCTACTGTGCGTTGGCGGACTCTTAGGTGTATTGATCACCGGGGACGCGTTCAATGCATTTGTATTCTTGGAGATTTCCTCGCTGGCAACCTATGTCCTAATTGCCCTCGGCAAGGACCGGAGGGCTCTGCTTGCAGCCTATCAATATCTCATCCTCGGCACCATCGGCGCGACATTGTATGTAGTCGGCGTCGGCTTGATTTTCGCGATGACAGGATCGCTTAATATGGTTGATATCAATGCCCATCTGGCTGGTATCGAAACGCTGAGACCGGTATTAGCGGCACTTGCATTCATCACCGTGGGCATTTCTCTCAAGCTAGCATTGTTCCCACTGCATGTCTGGCTGCCGAATGCTTACGCATTTGCTCCATCGGTGGCGACGGCATTTCTTGCTTCGACCGCGACTAAAGTCGCTGTCTATCTGCTGCTACGATATTTCTTTACCGTATTTGGTGCTGATCTTGTCTTCGAGCAACAGCCAATCACCCCTATCCTGTTGGTGTTTTCGGTTGCGGCGATGTTCATCGCCTCTATCGTCGCGGTGTTCCAAGCCGATATCAAGCGCATGCTAGCCTATTCTTCAGTGGCGCAAATTGGCTACATCACGCTGGGTATCGCGATTGCAACTCAGACCGGGCTTGCCGGCGCGCTAGTGCACCTTCTCAACCATGCACTGATCAAAGGTACTCTGTTTCTCGCGGTCGGCTGCATCGTCTTGCAGACCGGCGCCTTTAAGGTGAAAAACCTCGCCGGCATCGGCCGCACCATGCCGCTGACCATGGCCGCCTTTGTGGTTGCGGGTCTCGGGCTGATCGGCGTTCCCGGCACCGTCGGTTTCGTGTCAAAATGGTTTCTCATCACCGCAGCACTTGAACAGGGCTGGTGGTGGCTAGCGCTGATGATTGTCACAAGCTCGTTGATCGCGGTCGTCTATGTCGGACGGATAGTCGAGATCGCCTGGTTCCGCGAGCCATCTAAGGAAGTGAGCGCCGGGGGGCGGCTACCGATCGAAATGCTTGGCGTCACCTGGGTGATGGCGGCCGCAACCATCTATTTCGGACTTGATGCCGAATTCACCGCCGGTCTAGCCTCAAGGGCCGCCGAAACCCTGCTTGCGGGCATCAAATGACCCAGGAACAGCTCGTAACTCTGGCGGTTGTATTGCCGGCACTCGCCACGGTGCCAATATCTCTGGCCGGTCGGTGGCCCAATCTGCGCGAAGCGATCTCGCTCACCACAGCAGTGGTGACCGCCATGGTCGTGCTGTCACTGGTGCCCGATGTGCTTGCCGGCGCACGACCACAAACAGCAACAATTTCGATTTTCGTAGATCTCAAACTGGGCTTTGCCATCGAGCCACTCGGCATGCTGTTCGCCTGCGTTGCCTCGATCCTGTGGATCGTTAACACGATCTACTCAATCGGTTACATGCGCGGCAACAACGAACCACGCCAGACATCATTCTACGTCTGCTTTGCCGTCGCCGTTTCTTCGGCAATCGGCATCGCGTTTTCGGCCAATCTTCTAACGCTGTTCCTGTTCTATGAAATTCTCACGCTCTCGACCTATCCGCTGGTAACCCACAAGGGCGACGATGCTGCCAAATCGGGTGGCAGGGTCTATCTGCTGCTGTTACTCGGCACCTCCATGGTACTGCTTCTGCCGGCGATCATCGCAACTTTGGTTCTGGCGGGAACTCTCGATTTCACGCCGGGTGGCATACTTGCCGGAACTGCCTCAGGCCTGACACTCGCACTTCTGTTCGGCGCCTATATGTTTGGCATCGGCAAAGCAGCGCTAATGCCGCTTCATTTCTGGCTACCGGCGGCAATGATAGCGCCAACGCCGGTGAGCGCGCTCCTGCATGCGGTCGCGGTCGTTAAGGCCGGCGTATTCACCGTGGTTAAGGTTGTTGTCTATATCTTCGGCATTGATTTCCTCGCGCAATCGGGTGCCGCCGATTGGCTGCTGTATGCGGCTGGCTTCACCGTCCTTGTGGCTTCCCTGGTGGCGCTGCGTCAGGACAATTTAAAGCGCCGGCTTGCCTACTCAACAGTCAGTCAGCTTTCCTATGTGATATTGGCTACAGCAATACTGACACCGATTTCAATCGTCGGCGCCGTACTGCATATTGCCGCACATGCGGTATCCAAGATCACCTTGTTTTTCGCGGCCGGATCGATCTACACCGCGACACACCTCACTGAAGTGAGCCAATTGCGCGGCATCGGCCGACGCATGCCTTGGACCATGACAGCTTTCGCCATTGGCGCTTTATCAATGATTGGTATACCACCAACGGCGGGGTTCCTTGGCAAATGGTTCATGTTGACTGGCGCCATGGACAGCGCCAACTGGATAGCCCTCGGCGTGATAGTGATATCAACATTGCTTAATGCAGCGTATTTCTTACCGATAGTGTTTAACGCATTCTTCCTCTCACCGGACAAGAATAACCCGGGTGATCACCATCACGGTGAAGCGCCATGGCCGATCGTCTTGGCATTGACCGCAACCGCAATCGGGACATTCGCGATGTTCTTCTTTCCCGAAATTCCTATGGAACTCGCAAAGGGTGTCATTTCAAGTGAAGGGGTGGACTGATGGCAGCAGGAAAATCCGATAGCAACCATTGGCTAGTGCGCCCGGCGACCATCCGCGCAATCTGGGCCATATCGCTGGCGGTACTCGCAATCACCGTGCTGGGAGATCTTGTGGTCGAACACCATCCGCATTTTGGCATCGACGGAACCTTTGGCTTCGGTGCTTGGTTCGGCTTTTCGGCCTGCGTGGTGCTGGTTGTGTTCTCAAAGGCACTGGGCGCAATCCTAAAACGGTGGGACGATTATTATGATCGCTGACCTAATCATTCCCCCTGGACTCTTTCTGATCATTGGTGGATTGGCGCTACCTTTTCTTTCTCATCCTCTCCGCGCTGCGACCATCTTAGGGCTGCCGGTCATTGCGCTCATCATGGTTTGGACCCTACCTGAAGGCGGCGCCCTAGGTTTTACCTATTTCGGCTACGAGATCGTACCTATCCGGGTTGATGCGTTGTCGCGCCTTTTTGCCACGGTTTTCCTCATCATGGCATTTGCCGGCGGCCTGTTCGCGCTCAACCAAGAAAAGGTCGCCGAGCTCGCCTCCGCTTTCGTCTATGCAGGCTCCGCGATAGGAGTTGTGCTTGCCGGAGATCTGATCACCCTCTTTATTTTTTGGGAAATCATGGCCATTTCCTCGACCGTGATCATCTGGTGTTCCGGCAGTGGCGCCTATGGTGCCGGCCAGCGCTATGTCGTGGTCCATCTATTTGGTGGTGTCCTGCTCTTGGCAGGCATCGCCGGCGAGGTCATGGCCACTGGCTCGATTACTTTCGATGCCATGGAAGCCAATTCGTTCGCCCGGTGGCTTATTCTAGCCGGTTTTTTGATCAATGCAGGTGCGCCGCCGCTATCCGCCTGGCTGCCAGACGCCTATCCTGAAGCATCATGGTCGGGAACCGTTTTTCTTTCCGCCTTTACAACTAAGACTGCAGTCTACGTCCTCCTGCGCGGCTATCCCGGTACCGAGATCCTAGTCTATGTAGGCCTCTACATGGTATTTTATGGGATTGTCTACGCAATCCTTGAAAATGACATGCGCCGAATCCTCGCCTACTCGATTATCAACCAGGTGGGATTCATGGTGTGTGGCATTGGCCTCGGTTCAGAAATGGCCCTGAATGGGGTAGCCTCCCACGCCTTTGCTCATATTCTCTACAAGGCTCTGTTGTTGATGTCAGCGGGCTCAGTATTGTTGATGACCGGAAAACGCAAATGCACTGATCTCGGAGGCCTGTTCAGAACCATGCCAATCACCGCCATTTGCGGAATTGTTGGAGCCCTGTCAATTTCGGCATTCCCATTGACTTCGGGATTTATATCGAAATCCATGATCAGCCAGAGCGCAGCCGATGCGCATCTGATGATCGTGTGGCTGGCGCTTGCGGCGGCATCGGCCAGCGTTTTCCTTTATGTCGGCATCAAGTTTCCCTGGTTTGTGTTCTTCCAGAAAGACTCTGGCATGCGCCCGGCAGAACCACCGCAGAATATGCGCATCGCCATGTATCTAATGTGCGCCTTCTGTATCGGGCTCGGTGTCTATCCCGATCCGTTGTATGCCATATTACCCTATCCGGTTGACTACGCACCCTATACTGGTGCGCATGTTATCTTCCAATTTCAGCTCCTCCTTTTTTCAGGCCTAGCATTTTTTCTGATGCTCAAGATGCTAAAGCGAACCCTCACTGTCACACTTGATTTTGATTGGTTCTGGCGTGGGATCGGACGCACATTAGCTAGCGAATTCGATGGACGCGCTACCACCGCATGGCTGAGATTGGCTGAACGTTGTTACCAGTCGACGAACCGGTTTGTCGACACTATTTACCACTATCACGGGCCTGAAAGCCGGTTTGGGCGCACCTGGCCGACCGGCGCCATGGCATTCTGGACCATGGTATTACTCGCAACTTATCTCATCGCTTACTTCATATGACGGTTTAAATTCGAGATTATTTGAAATTACAGCGCTATGGAAAACGCACCTTGTGTGTATTTAATATTTAATCAAAATAATACATTAAGTGGGCTGGTACTAAGCCAATAAGAATGACAACCTCCACAGAGAAACCCCTATGATTTAGGTGCTGGATGAAGATCGAGTATAGTCATAAAGTGATGCATACGCTCTTAACTCTTCCCACATGTGAGCAGTCCAATAAAATCAAGACCGCAAAAACATCACGCCCTCCCATACTCTTCTGGTGATCCCAGCCGACTATCCATGTTAGCAATTTCTGATGACGAAAACAGCATCAGCTCTTCAGCTTATCTGACGTCTACCAGGATCCAGTGACTTTATGACAAAACAGGACTTCAATTCGTGAATGAGAATAAAAAAGACGTACGCATCAAAAAGTCGGAGATTGAATGGCGTGAGCAGCTCACCGCCGAACAATACCGCATTACGCGCGAACACGGTACAGAGTCGGCATTTACCGGCCCATATTGGGATGAGAAAACATCCGGCTTATACTCATGTATCTGTTGCAATGCGGAGTTATTCAACTCCAAAACCAAATATGATTCGGGATCCGGGTGGCCCAGTTTCTATGCTCCGGTATCCAAGAACGCGGTCAGTGAACACAACGATGGTTCATTCCTAATGCGTCGAACTGAGATCAGATGCACAGCATGCGATGCTCATCTTGGCCACGTTTTTCCTGACGGACCGGCACCGACCGGCGCACGGTATTGCATGAATGGGCATGCCCTTCATCTAATGCCAAATGAATCGGCGGAGGATGACAATGAGTAAGTCTTTACCTTTACAAGACGTGAGCCCGCCACAAGCCGAACGAAAATCTGAACACACTACTCATCACGGGATTGAACGTGTTGATGAGTATGCGTGGCTGCGCGCGGAGAACTGGCGCGAGGTGATGCGTACACCTCAGGTTCTCTCAGCAGACATTCGGGCACATCTGGAAGCGGAAAACGCCTTCACGACAGCGGTGCTAGGACATACAAAAACACTTCAGTCCGACATGTTTAAAGAAATGCGTGGTCGGATCAAAGAAGATGATTCTACCGTCCCGTCTACTGACGGACCATATTCCTATTATACGACTTATGTCGCGGGCGGTCAGCATCCGATTTTATGCCGCCAGCCACGAGATGGTGGCACGTGTGAGACGATGATAAATTGCAACGATCTTGCCGTAAACCAGGCCTATTTTATGCTCGGCGGTGCCATGCACAGTCCTAATCATCGCTACCTTATCTATGCGGTCGATCTTAAAGGCTCTGAGTATTACGATCTCAATGTCCTCGATATACAAAGCGGCCAATTCCTGAGTGATAAAATCCCAGACACAACAGGCGGCGGGGTCTGGGCGGCTGACAGCAAGACTTTCTTCTACACGCAGCTTGATGAAAATCATCGGCCCTCGCGCATCTATTCACATCAATTGGGCTGCGACCCGGCAGAGGACATACTGGTTTTTGAGGAAAAGGATCCCGGGTTTTTTGCTGGCATCGGCAAGACCCAATCCGGCGACTATATCGTTATCTCAACGCATACTCACGAGACCAGTGAAATACTAATTATCCCAGCGAATGCACCGCTCACTCCCGCACGACTAATCGTACCGCGCGAAAGCGGCCATGAATGCTCTATAGAACATCACGGTTCATCCCTCTTCATTCTGACAAACCGTGGAGGCGCGGAGGATTTTCTCATTGTTGAGGCCCCGATCGATGATCCAGCACCGGCCAATTGGCGTGAAATTGTTGCACATCAACCTGGCCGTCTGATTCTTTCCCTCACAGCCTATCATAATCACCTAGTGCGTCTTGAACATGCCGATGGGTTACCGAGAATTGTGGTGCGCCACATTAGCAGCGGTGATGAGCATCATATCTCATTCTCCGAGGAAGCGTATTCCCTAGAGCTTAGCAGCGGTTATGAATTTTCTACATCGCAAACTCGCTTTACCTACTCATCAATGACCACACCATTGCAGGTATTTGACTACGATCTTAAAACGCGGACACGAGTTTTGCGTAAAATTCAGGAAGTTCCGAGCGGCCATGAAGCTCAGGCCTATGTAACACGGCGGATATTTGCCGAGGCGACCGATGGCGAGCAGATACCAATTTCACTTCTCTATCGCGCTGGTTCCACCCTCGATGGCTCAGCCCCGTGCCTGCTTTACGGCTACGGAGCCTATGGCATAACTATTCCAGCTGGCTTCTCCACCAACCGCCTCAGCCTTGTAGATCGAGGCTTTGTATATGCCATCGCACATATACGCGGCGGCAAAGAGCGTGGCTATCGCTGGTATCTAGATGGAAAAGGCAAGAAAAAGGTCAACACTTTTGAAGACTTCATTGCTGCAGGAGAGCATTTGTGTGCTGAAGGGATCACATCGCGTGGCATGATTGTTGCCCACGGTGGTTCAGCGGGAGGAATGCTAATGGGCGCAGTTTCAAACATGGCACCAGAGCTATTCGCCGGCATTATTGCGGAAGTCCCGTTTGTCGACGTGCTGGCAACAATGCTCGACAAAACTCTGCCGCTCACCCCTCCGGAATGGCCAGAGTGGGGAAATCCTATTATGAGCGAAGAGGACTATCACACGATCGCTGCTTATTCGCCTTATGACAATATAACTGCTCAGACTTATCCTCCTATCCTCGCGCTTGCAGGTCTCACCGACCCCCGCGTGACATATTGGGAGCCGGCAAAATGGGTTGCAAAACTGCGCGCGCATACCACCGGCACATCTCCCATACTGCTCAAAACTAATATGGAATCAGGCCATGGTGGGGCATCCGGAAGATTTGACCGGCTCCATGAAGTTGCGCTCATATATGCGTTCGCATTGTATGTTACACATTTGGTCAAAAAATCTAGCTAAACTTGGCGCTTGGAGAAAAGCCATTATGACATCGCCTCAAAAAGAAATGACTACTAAACCGGACGCTTTCGATTGGGCTGATCCGCTCATGATCGACCAGCAAATCACCGAAGAGGAGCGCTTAGTTCAATCTTCCGCGCGTTCTTTTGCTCAAGACCGCCTGATGACGCGTGTTCGCGATGATTTTCGCCAAGAATCATTCGACGGCTCGATATTTCGTGAAATGGGTGAACTCGGCCTTCTGGGATCAACCTTACCAAGTGAATATGGCGGAGCGGAACTTGGCTACGTTTCCTATGGGTTGATCTCGCGTGAAATCGAGCGGGTTGATTCCGGCTATCGCTCGGCTATGAGTGTTCAGAGCTCGCTTGTCGCCCATCCGATATTTGCTTATGGCAACGATGCACAGCGCAGAAAATATTTGCCAAAGCTCATCTCAGGTACCCTGATTGGGTGTTTTGGACTGACTGAACCCGACCACGGATCAGATCCCGCTGGGATGACTACACGGGCTGATAAAGTTGACGGCGGATGGCGTATCAATGGCATTAAAACATGGATTACTAATGCGCCAATCGCCGATATCGGCGTGATCTGGGCCAAAACCGAGAAAGATGTCATTCGCGGATTCATTGTCGAACGTGATTTTGACGGATTTTCCACCTCTGGAATCGAGGGAAAGCTATCAATGAGAGCGTCGGCCACCGGGCAAGTCATCTTGGACAACGTATTCGTACCACAAGGTAATATACTTGAGGGAATCAGCGGCCTTGGTGGACCGTTTGGATGCCTCAATCGCGCGCGCTTCGGCATCGCCTGGGGGGTGATGGGCGCGGCAGAATTTTGCTGGCATGCAGCTCGCACCTATGCGCTGGAACGCAAGCAGTTTGGCCGACCACTTGCAGCCAACCAGCTAATCCAAAAGAAACTCGCCGACATGCAGACTGAGATCACGATTGGGCTGGCTGGAGTGCTGCGTCTTGGGCATATGATGGACGAGGGAAAAGCCGCACCCCAGGTGATCTCATTGATGAAGAGAAACAATTGTGGCAAAGCGCTTGATATTGCTCGTACCGCCCGCGATATACATGGCGCAAACGGGGTATCTGACGAATATCATGTGATGCGCCATTTGATGAATCTGGAAACAGTCAACACCTATGAAGGTACCCATGACATCCATGCGTTGATCCTTGGGCGGGCGCAAACCGGAATTCAGGCATTTTTCTAAAGTCTATGGATCTACTTACGGCATTCGGTATTATATCAGTCAGCATTATGCTGCTGACCTATGCGTATGAAGACCGATCTCCCTGGATGATTTTCCTGTTTGCTGGTGGATGCGTCGCCGCATCAATCTATGGCTTTCTGCAAGGCGCATGGCCATTTGGCGTGCTGGAGGCTATCTGGGCTGTGATTGCCCTTAATAGGTGGCGAATACACAATCTTCGTATAGCAAAATCTGACTGAACACGTTGCACCAGACCTACAGCCCGCCTATGGTCGCGCCAGAACAAGCGCACGAAAGCGCATTAACTTAAAACACCTAATAGAGGAGTCTAGAAATGGCGTTCGAATTGCCAGAACTTCCTTATGCGTATGATGCCTTACAACCGTTCATGTCGGCTGAAACGCTCGAATTCCATCACGATAAGCACCATCAAGCCTATATCACAAACGGCAACAATCTTGCCAAGGATGCCGGGCTTGAAGACGCCTCACTGACTAATATTGTTAAACAGAGCCACGGCACCAATGCCGGTTTGTTTAACAATGCAGGTCAGCACTTCAATCATCTTCATTTCTGGAACTGGATGAAACCGAATGGTGGTGGCGCAGCACCGGGTGCGTTGGCGGCTAAAATTGATTCCGATCTTGGAGGCATGGATAAGCTACGCGCGGATTTCATTAATGCCGGTGTAACTCAGTTTGGATCAGGGTGGTGCTGGCTTGCACTTAAAAACGGAAAACTTGAGGTTATGAAAACACCAAATGGTGAAAATCCGCTGGTGCATGGCGCAACGCCAATTCTTGGCTGTGATGTCTGGGAGCATTCCTATTATATTGACTATCGCAATGCTCGCCCGAAATATCTGGAAGCCTGGTTCGATAATCTGGTGAACTGGGAATATGCGGCAAACCTACTTGAGGATGCTTCCTAGCGCATTGCGTAATCTGAGTTAACCAAGAGGTGCAATGGTGCCGGTATTTTGTCATGTTTGGGCCCTAGCATAGGACGGATGCAAGACATCACTTTTTCATATCGGTGATGTCTTGCATCCGTCCTATGCTAGGGCCCAAACAGAGCGCAAAGCATGCCGCATAATTCTAGCTCGTATTGGGAGAATAAATACCATTAGCTACGGGTCCCCTCCCAATATATGCGCACCAAAGTGCTCTTCATCTGACTACCTAGCGCGTGAGTGTGTGGCTGAATGCGTTAACATCTTTATTTTCGGTATATTCTCTAATTTCAACGGACTTGGCGCACGAAGCTACATTCTTCAAATTGTTTTAGCGGCATATTTCTGTCCCAAAGTGCCACCATCAATCATTGAGACACGTGCCTTGTGAATGAGTTAGAACCTCTGTCAAAGTATGACTGTTTTTAGCCAATGGAGCATAGATGATGGAGGAGATCGTTCTACGGGTCGTGGAAACCACTGGAATTGAAAAGGGAATTGCGCAAAAAACGATAAGCATAATTTTTGAACTTCTGCGCGATAATTGCCCCCAAGATAAAGTCCAACAGCTAATTGATAAGCTCCCAGGTATCGAGATTTCTGCTTCCGAAACTCCGTCCGGAGGTGGGCTCTTTAGCCGGGGGGCAGTTCTTGGCGGAGCGATGGGCGCCATGGGCGCGCTTGGCAAACTTACCTCTACCGGTCTAACGATGGGGGATGTAAAAAAAATTGGCGTAGAAGTCCTCGGCTATAGCCGGGAACAGGCTGGTGATGAACTTGTCGATGAAATCGTGAGCTCCATACCCGGCCTCAGCCAGTTTATATAGCCATCTCTGAATGGAATAAAGGTCATGTCCGATCAGAAAACGATAGTTTTATCAGAAAAGACCCCTCCGTTAACCTCGCTTGAGGCATGGGCTGAACTTGCACGAAAATCCTGTAACAATAATCTAGATGATCTGAGCTTTGTTGATGAAGATGGGCTTAAAATTTTACCGCTATACACCCATGAATTCTCGTCTTCTAGGCAGTCAATCGTGGCCACACACCAGCCATCACCGGTGTTTCGCGCATTGATACTGGAGCCAACCCCAACGCGCGCCAATCAGGCAATATTAAGTGAAATTTCTGGTGGTACAAAGGAATTCCTACTTCAGGAGCTCTCGCCTGGTCAATGCGGTGTGGAGATTGAAGATCGGGCTGGGCTTTTACTCATGCTGGAAAACATTGATCCCAATAAAATCCGTTTTCATCTTAGTCCGGGCATAAATCCAGAGCGAGAAAATAATCCATTTTCCTTGATGGAGTTCTTTACGGATTGGCTGATAACCAAAGGAGTCAGCCATAGTTTTAGCGGGTCATTTGGACTTGACCCCATTGGCTATGTTGCCGCCGGTCGAATAGGTTTTGATTGGCTGGAAAATGACCAATTAAGGTCGATCACCGCAGCTGTAGAAAAAACAATTCCAGCTCTTCCTAATGCGCGCATTCTTACAGCTTCCGGCACGCCATATCACGAAGCCGGAGCCTCGGTCATTCAGGAGCTTGGCATCATGCTAGCAACAGCAGCAGCTTACTTGCGTGCCTGCGACCAGAAAGACAACAGTGTATTTGAGGTTGCCAGTCGAATGTCGATCGAACTTTCAGTCGATGCCGACATTCTGATGACTATTGCAAAACTTCGGGCTGCACGGCTTTTGTGGTGTCGCCTGTGCGAGCTGTGCAATATTTCGTGCAATGCGCCTATCGATGCGCGACTGTCAGCACGGATGCTATCTTCGCGCGATACGCAAAACAATATAATTCGAAGCACATTTGCCGCGCTGGGCGCCAATATAGCAAGCGTAGATACTATCTCCCTATACCCATTCACCCACTCAGTTGGTAGACCAGATGACTTCACCCGGCGTATCGCGCGCAATACTCAGCACATACTGCGTGGCGAATCTCAACTGGGTGCGGTGAGCGATTCCGCCAGTGGATCATTTGCTATCGAACAGCTTACCGACAGTTGCGCTCAAGCAGCTTGGGATCTATTTAGGGACATTGAGCGCCGGGGAGGCATCGTAGTCTGTCTTAGTACTGGGTGGCTCCAAAAGGAAATAGGCCGGGTTCGCAACGATCGCGCCAATCAAATTGCCGCTGGAAAACGGACCCTAATCGGGATCAATCAATTCCAACCTGCACAAGCGAAAATGTATGAAACTCAAGACTGGAACATACCTTCCGTGGCGCAAAGCGAAATTGAGATTCTCCGTTCAATCAACCTTGATGATGGAGTTATGTAAGAGATGAAAACCGCAACGGACCGCGTTCGCGAGCAGATCATCCATGATCTAAAGGATCTTTACGCCAAATACGATAAGATGGAGAAATACCACCCGCCAATCTGGCAATCTCTCCGATTTTTCGGTCTAATCACCGTATTTATCGCAGCGCTCGCTTGGTACACTCAAACAGAAATTGGCCTGACTATCGGGGTTGTATGCTTTATTGTAGGGTCACTTCTTATCATGGTACCGCGTGGTGCCAGGTTTAGTTCTATCCTGCGCTGGGATGGTGGTATAAAACTGGCCAACCCGCAATTAGAACTGCAAAATCTCGACGAGCATATACGTTCGCTGGAGAGTACTCTTGAGCGCATGGAGGAAGAGGCGCGTGATGTGCCCACTTCCTGATTTTCATGACCTACCCTGGACGCCGCCATTGCTCGCAAAGGCTGGAGAGAATGTAGGCCTTGGCACCGGAACCGCAGAAGGGATTACTCTAAAGCCAGCCTATGGCCCAGAGGATATTGAAGATCCCGCTGGTGTACATTCACTGCCAGGCCTTACGCCCTACATTCGTGGGCCGTATGCGACCATGTACGCGACCCAACCCTGGACCATCCGGCAGTACGCCGGATTTTCAACCGCCGAGGACTCAAACGCATTTTACCGACGCAATTTGAATGCAGGTCAGAAAGGTCTGTCGATCGCCTTCGATTTGCCGACCCACCGTGGATACGACTCGGACAATCCTCGCATTGCCGGTGATGTCGGCATGGCCGGAGTTGCAATAGATTCAATTCTTGACATGCGCAGGCTATTCGAAGGTATTCCACTAGATCAGATGTCGGTGTCAATGACGATGAATGGCGCAGTAATCCCGATTTTAGCTCTGTTCATCGCAGTAGGCGAGGAACAGGGTATTCCAGCATCAAAGCTCACCGGAACAATCCAGAATGACATTTTAAAAGAGTTCATGGTTCGCAATACATTCATTTACCCGCCAGAGCCTTCGATGCGAATTGTCTCAGATATCATGGCCTACACTGCCAAACATATGCCTAAATTTAATTCAATCTCTGTTTCCGGCTATCATATGCAAGAAGCTGGAGCGACAGCAGATCTAGAGCTTGGGTACACACTGGCCGATGGCTTGGAATATGTGCGTGCCGGAATTCGCGCCGGGCTTGATGTTGATGAGTTTGCACCACGTATTTCATTTTTCTTTGGCATCGGCATGAATTTTTTCATGGAAATTGCCAAGCTAAGAGCCGCACGATTGATCTGGAGCAAGCTAATGGCGCAGTTCCAACCACAAGATCCACGTTCGTCCATGCTGCGCACCCATTGCCAGACATCTGGATGGAGTTTGACTGCCCAGGATGTTACCAACAATGTGATTCGTACGGCAACCGAGGCCATGGCTGCAGTGTGTGGCGGCACTCAGTCCCTTCACACCAATTCATTAGATGAGGCCCTTGCCTTGCCGAGTGAGGCAAGCTCACGCATTGCGCGCAATACCCAGCTTATCATTCGCGAAGAGACAGGAATTTGCCGTACCGTCGATCCATTTGGTGGCAGCTGGTATGTTGAAACACTCACCCACGAACTCGCCAGATGCGCCATGAAGCATATAGATGAAATCGATCAACTTGGCGGAATGGCCAAAACTCTGGCAACTGGCTTACCTAAACTACGTATTGAGGAAGCTGCAGCACGGACACAATCACGCATTGATTCTGGCGTCCAGCCGATCATTGGTATGAACTGCCACAAGGTCGAGAGTGAACCACCAGTCGACGTGCTTAAAGTCAATAACAAGGCAGTAAGGAAAGCCCAATGCGATCGTCTGGTCCGTTTGCGAGCAGAGCGTAATCAGGAAACATGTGATCAGGCACTCGCACGGCTCACCACCGCAGCGCGTACCGGTGATGAAAATTTGCTTTCCTGCGCGATCAAAGCGGCGCAAGCACATGCCAGTGTCGGTGAGATGAGTGATGCGATGGAAGTAGTGTTTTCACGCTACCAGGCGCAAACCAGCACGGTGAGAGGCATTTATATCCAAGAATCAACCGGTACGGGTCACATGGATGCAGAAATCAAGAACGTTCGGCTACTCGCCAAAAATTTTGCGCAGCAACACGGTAGGCGACCACGCATACTCATTGCCAAGATAGGGCAGGACGGGCACGATCGCGGACAGAAGGTCATTGCATCGGCTTTTGCCGATCTTGGCTTTGACGTTGATATAGGTCCTTTGTTCCAGACCGCGCAGGAAGCCGCGCACCAGGCAATCGATAATGATGTTCACCTGGTTGGGGTTTCATCACTGGCGGCAAGCCACCTCAGTCTCGTTCCCGAGCTGAGAAAAGCTCTTGATTATGCTGGACGCAGCGACATTCTGATCGTCGTCGGCGGTGTCATCCCCCAGCAGGATCACAAGGAGTTGAAAACCGCCGGAGCGGTTGCAATTTTCGGCCCTGGTACCGTGGTTGCCGATGCAGCCCGCAAGTTGATCGCACTTCTAAACTCTAGCCAGGCGCAACTTCGTGAATCGGAAATCAAGTGACCATCAACGCTGCTCAGATCAAAGCGCTTGCAGCTCAGATCAAAAAGGGGAGTAGGCTAGCTCTATCCCGCGCTATCACACTCATTGAATCAACAACCGCAGCAGATAGGACAGCTGCGGGTCAGTTATTGCAGTCCCTTCTTCCTCATACCGGTGGCTCAATTCGTCTTGGCCTTACCGGCGCACCGGGTTGTGGCAAGTCCACCCTAATTGATCAGCTTGGTCTCAATCTTATCACATTGGGCAAACGTGTGGCAGTGCTGGCAATCGATCCATCATCAACCAAGAGCGGTGGTTCCATTCTCGCCGACAAAACACGTATGGGACGGCTTTCAGCACTTGAGAGCGCATTCATCCGCCCTTCCCCCTCATCGGGCAAGCTTGGCGGCGATGCGCGAAACACCCATGAGACGCTGCTATTATGCGAGGCGGCCGGATTTGACGTTGTAATTGTGGAAACCGTTGGCATTGGTCAGTCAGAAGCAGTGATTGCAGACATCGTAGATTTCGTTGCCATCCTGATTCAGCCGGGTACGGGCGATGAATTGCAGGGCTTAAAGCGTGGCGTTCTGGAAATAGCCAATATGATCGTAGTCACCAAATCCGATGGCGAGGGACTCATAGCCGCGGCACGTACAGCTGGCGACTATGCCGGTACACTCCACATCATGACGGCCCCGGGCTCACCTTGGGATCCACCCGTACAACAGGTATCGGCTATCGAGAACCAAGGCCTTGATGAAATGTGGGTTCAGATTGAACGTCATCAGAACTTGCTTAATGAAAAGGGGATGCTTGAGGAAATCCGTCGTGATCAGGCCGCCCGCCGACTACGTGTTCTGGTCGAGGAAGAAGTGCTTGCCAGGTTTCATCGCGATGAAAAAAATTCAGCTAAATTGCAAAAGTTAGAGCGTATGGTTCGCTCAGGAGAACTGACGCCAGGCGTTGCTGCCGACGACGCCCTCAAATAGCTCTTCCTTCATAGCTTGAACCCTAAGTCATATTTTGCAAAAACACGTGCTCGTACATATAAAGTTCAGGCAACATGCTGTTAAATAACATGAACTCTTAATTCAAATAGAGGTGCGGCATGGGCGTACCAGTAACTTCCTGTGATCGTTGCTTTCGCCATCATCAGCATCCCGGTCTAACTTGCAAACCCGGAGCTAGCGACCTAACTCCACATTCTCATTTTTCAAAGCATCAACTCAACACACAAAAAAGGTTAATCTGATACTTGTAAGATGGCCTGCAATTAAGGTCTCAGAAAAGTAAATAGTGCCGCAACGCGCCACTATTTGTCGTTTTTAGCTACCATCGGAAATTCGTTATCGCTGAGACAGAGAAACACCCCGGAGATAATACTCCTATCTACCTATATCTTTCACCAAGCCAACAATAGCTAAACACCATGTCTCCCCGATGTTGCGCTAAAATATTAAAAGCGACCGGCGTGCTCAATCTTTATGAAGCCAACGACTCAGCCCACCCCCAATTATACCCCCAACGATCGGTGCCACCCAAAACAGCCAAAGCACTTGAATTGCGGCTGTACCTCCAAATAATGCTGTAGCTGTTGAACGCGCTGGATTAAGGGATGCGTTTGAAATTGGAATTGCAGCAAGATGGAAAACCGTGAGCGAAAGTCCTATTGCGATCGGCGCAAATCCAGCTGGGGCCTTATCAGACGTAACCCCAACGATAACGACCAAGAAAAGAGCAGTAATCACGATCTCAGTTAAACCAATAGAGATCATTGAAAATCCAGAGTTGCCATTCGATATCGCCGCAAAATCGTTCCAATTACCTTCAGGAGCACCGGTCAACACAACACTAAAGACTGCGGCAGCAGCCACTCCTCCCAATACCTGAGCTATCAAATAGCCAACGGCTTTTCCGGCCTTGAACTTCCCGGCCGCAATCAGTCCTATTGTAACAGCTGGGTTAAAATGTCCGCCCGAGATATGACCAACGGCATACAACATGGCTAAAACCGTCAGCCCAACCGCGAATGCAACTGCTACCAAACCAGCTGAGGGCGCTGAAAACAACGCAGCACCACAAACAGCTGCCACAAGAGCAAATGTACCAATAAATTCAGCGCCTAGCTCACGAATATCCATTTATTCCCTCCATTACAATCGTCCGAATCAGTCTCTACGAAATACGCCCTTACCTACTCCACCATTCCGGGGGAGATCCGACAAGTCGCACGTTTTTCTCTTGGGTTACTTACCCTCATAATTGCATCTAAATCTCAGCCGAGAACCATAAACCATCAAAAAATACGACTGTAATTAAGTTACCACAAAAACTATCCATACTACTCAAACCGTGATAGTATAATAAATGGAAGATGCATACAACACGACAAATACATTATATATCCTCAACAAATACTGATTATATATACTACGAATACTATAAAAAATAGAGGATATTACATTAATAGGAGAAGCTAAAATTAAGTATTTATGTATAATTACATCAGCTTTACTTTTTAGTTTAGCATCAACACATAAATCTTACTCTGAGGAATGTGGCTCGGTCACGATTGCGAATATGAACTGGCAATCAGCGGAAGTTCTAGCCCACATCGATCACATAATCCTAAGTGAAGGGTATGGGTGCGACGCACAACTTGTTCCGGGCGATACAATGCCAACATTCACCTCGATGAATGAAAAGGCTCAGCCTGATGTAGCACCTGAATTATGGGTAAATTCACTTCAAGAGCCCCTGGATATAGCTGTTGCTGAAGGTAGATTGGTGATTGCCGCTGAATCTCTATCAGAGGGCGGCGTTGAAGGCTGGTGGATACCTCAATATCTCGCCGATGCACATCCTGAGATTAAGACAATTGAGGATGCACTTGCCCATCCAGAGCTCTTTCCTGCGCCAGAGGATGATTCAAAGGGTGCGGTTCACAATTGCCCATCAGGGTGGAACTGCCAGATCTCAACCGAAAATCAGTTCAAGGCATTTAAAGCTGAGGACAAGGGTTTTGTTCTAGTAGATACTGGCTCGGCTGCAGGCCTAGATGGATCCATCGCCAAAGCATACGAGCGCAAGGAGGGGTGGCTCGGCTATTATTGGGCGCCTACATCTATCCTTGGAAAATACGTAATGTTCAAACTCGATGAGGGCGTTGAACATGACAAGGAACACTGGGAGAAATGTACTGGCACAATCGACTGCGAAGACCCCAAGCCAAATGCGTGGGGCGCGTCAAAAGTCTTCACCGTAGTGACTTCGCAGTTCGTGGAAAAAGCGAGTGTCGCGATGGACTATATTAAGCATCGCCAGTGGAATAACTCTACCGTCAACAAGTTGCTGGCTTGGATGCTCGACAATCAAGCAACCGGTGAGGAAGGCGCAGAGTTCTTCCTTGAGAACAACCTGGATATCTGGAGAGAATGGGTCTCAGAAGAGGCCGCTCAAAATATCAAGAAGTCTCTCAATATTACCGGCTAAATATGAGTAATGAGGATGCTGGACAAGGCATCCTCATATTCCCATTTTTCTATATCACATCAAAATAGCAGTTGATTTGGAGGGCCCCTATGGAGT
>Ga0302127_10000542_pt1 | contig 21135 bp, 15 predicted proteins | sample CB4_SCM_MG_FD_204452 | JGI IMG/M metagenome (GOLD analysis project Ga0302127, IMG submission 204452) | Marine microbial communities from Western Arctic Ocean, Canada - CB4_SCM | ecosystem: Environmental > Aquatic > Marine > Oceanic | place: Canada: Western Arctic Ocean | collected 2017-09-24
CGGCAATCGCTCTACGGTCGGCCAAGATATCGATGCCATGGTGTGCTGGATGACCGAGCAGTCGAGTCTGATGCCGCGAGCGAAGTTGTCCATCAAACACACCACCAACGCGGCGCGTTGCATGGTGCAGCAGCTGGACTACCGGCTTGATGTCAACACGCTGCATCGAGATGAATCAGCTTCGCAGCTTGATCTGAACGAGATCGGGCGTGTCAGGCTGCGCACCACCAAGCCGCTGCTGTTCGACGAGTACCGCCGTAACCGATTGACCGGCAGCTTCATTTTGATCGACGAAAACACCAACAACACCGTCGGCGCCGGGATGATTCTCGGCGAATCCGGCTGAGGGCTGCGGGTGCTTCGATGAGTAGCAAAGGCGCTGGGCGTCAAAGCCCAAACGTTGTTTGGCATCCGTCTGACCTTCCCCGTGCCGAGCGCTGGTCGACCCTGGGGGTGGATGGCCTGACGGTGTGGTTCACCGGCTTGTCTGGCTCGGGCAAGTCGACCGTGGCGGCCGCCGTCGAGCGACGGCTATTGGCGCTGAAACGCCCTGCCTACTTACTCGATGGCGACAACCTGCGACATGGCCTCAACGGTGACCTCGGCTTCTCGGCTGATGACCGCGACGAGAACGTCCGGCGCGCCAGTGAGGTGGCCAGGTTGTTTGCTGATGCCGGAGTCGTCGCGCTTGTCCCCCTCATAAGCCCGTACCGGGCCGGCCGAGACCGAGCCAGAGAGCTCCACGATGCCGCAGGACTGCGCTTTGTAGAGGTCTTCGTCGACACGCCGATCGAGTTGTGCGAGCAACGCGACCCCAAGGGGCTCTACGCCAAAGCGCGGGCAGGCGAGATCAAAGGCTTCACGGGGATCGACGATCCCTACGAGACGCCGGCAGCACCCGAATTGGTGCTCACGCCCGACATGGGCGACCCCGAGGTGCAGGCGGCCGCGGTGTTGTCTTACGTCGGCATCGGCTGACGATTCAGCGCGGCTGAGGCGCCGCTATTGGTCGCGGCGCTTGCGGAGACGCTTCGAGTGCTCTTCGAGACGCTTGCGCTGGTCCTTGGTGAGACTGTCCAGTCCCTGCTCGGCGACCTGATCGAGCAGTGAGTCGATCTCCATGTCGGCCAGCGGGTACTGCGGGGGCGACGTTGGCCGGGTTGGCACCGCCTTGAGGTTGCCGCGGCCTCGGCGCCGAGGCCGGCGCTGCTTGGCTGCCGGTCGGGTCGGAGCTGTGCTGGCACCTGTAGCGGACGCGGGAAGCGGCACCGAAGGGATCCAGGGGACGCTGTTTGCGTACCCCAACGATTTGAAGGCGATGAGTGCAGTAGCAATGGCCGCGGTCACCAGAACCAGCCGGAATTCATCGCGATCGGCGAGGATCGAAAGATATTGCAACGCCACGAAGACGCCGATCATGATCGGAGCGGGAATCCCAAAGAAGAATTTGGCCGTCGGGTACTGGGCGACGAATGCAATGATCACGCCGAACTGCACCATGTCGATCCCGCCTGCGAGGCCGGCAAAGCTGGGCACGAGGGCATCGAAGATCGTGACCATGATGGCAGGCACCAGGGTGAGCGCCAGAATGAACGAGAAGAAGTGGCGGCGCCCCATCAGCGCCTCCATCTGGCCGCCGAAAATGTAGAAGAAAGCGAGCCCGATGACCGTCCACAGGCTTGGCTCGGCCACTAGTGGCCACGTGACCAGCCGCCAGACCTCCCCGCCGAGCACACCCGGGCCAAGGAGGTCCTCGGTTGTGAGCCACAGCCGGCGAGTCAGGCTGTGCTCCCGCCCCTCGGCGGCATACACGAACATCCAAACGATGTTCGCCGCGATGAGGGTGACGGTGGTCGTGAACTCAAGCGTGCCCACGACGAACCAGGGTTGGCCACCACCGGAACTGAAACGGCCGCGGCCGAAGCCACTGGAGAAGGAATAACGGTCAGGCACGGCCTTCAAGGTACAGCCACAGCGGCCAGGTTTGAACGACGGCCCCTTGCGAGCTCAGCGAGCGCGGCCTGCTCGGGTTCGAGCCACCGACCGCGCTTTTGTTGCGAGGGTGTCGTCCAGGGGGTCGAGCGAGGTGCTGTGGCCGGCGTGTTCGAGCGCCCAGGACAGCACCTTGTCGGCGATCCAGGGGTTCTTCGGGAGTAGCGGGCCATGGAGATACGTTCCGATGACTCGGTCTTGCACCGCCCCCTCGAAGCCGCTGGTGCCGTCATTGCCATGTCCGGAAACGACCGATCCCAGCGGGGTCGCATCTGCACCCAACTCGGTTCGGCCAACATGGTTCTCGTAGCCGACGACCTCGTGGGCGTCTCCATCGAGCCTGGCGTCGATCACGAGATCGCCGATCAGGCGACTGTGGCCGGCGGCGGTATCAACATCAAGGATCCCGACACCAGCCAGCCGCTGGCCGGCGGCATCGGTGTAGCCGGCACCCGCGAGTTGGATGCCGCCGCACACCCACAAGAATGCTGCCCCATCAGCGGCGGCAGAGCGGAGAGCCGCGGCTTTGCCTTCGAGGTCGTGGGCCACGATCCGCTGGTCGCGGTCCTGGCCGCCGCCGAGGTAGTACAAGTCGTGCCCCGTCTGTGCGAGCTCTTCGCCCAGCCCGACTTCGGTGATGGCCAGCTCGTGACCGCGCCACCGCAGGCGCTGGGCGAAGACAGCGATATTGCCGCGATCGGCATAGATGTTCATCTCGCCGGGATAGAGGTGGCACAGCCGGACCGGGGTCATGCATCCTCCCAAAAGGCATGGGCGACGCCTCGGTCGACAAGTTCGGCCCGGAACTCGAGCATGGCTGTGTAGGTGGGCAGCACAAAGATGGTGTCGCCGACAGCGGACTGGACCAGCGCATTGTCGAGCGCGGCATCGGGGGCGGGACAGACGGTCAACCTTTCGGCGGGGCAGCCGCCGTAGATGAAACGCAGCGCCAGATCGTAAGCCCGATCGCCCCCGACGGTGAGTGTCGTGGCCTGTTCGAACAGCGGCTCGTAGTCGACGTCCCAGATCCAGCTGACGTCTTGGCCGTCAGCGGTTCGGTCATTGAGGAGTACCACCACATGCAAGTCGCCCTCGTGGGTGAGCGCGGTGCGGACGTTCTCGTTGGCTCCGGCGGGGTTCTTGGCCAAGAGCAGCACGAGCTCACGGTCGTCGACGACAATGTGTTCGCCTCGCCCGAAGGCAGCATCTGTGCGGCTCATAGCCGCGCCGAGTACCGATGTGGGAACACCGATCGCTTGTGCTGCAGCAACCGCGGCTGTGACGTTGTAGGCGTTGTGGAGGCCGGGCAGAGATACCGACGCCGACACCGGGCCGTCCGGCGTGGCAATCTCGACGTCGAAGCCATCGACCCCACGAACCGCCACCGATACGGCCGACACGGTGGGGGATGGGCGCGCAAGGCCGCAGGCATCACATCGCCAATGCCCCATATGCCCGATCCCCACCAACGTGTACACAAGTGGCTCATTGCAGCGGGGGCAATGTGTCGAATCTGCAGCATGGGACCGTTCGCTGCGGCCCGTTGATGGGTCATCCACACCGAAGTAGACGACACCTTGCCGTTCGAAACCCAGGTAGGCGATGGCGGGGTCGTCGGCGTTGAGAACGAGCATCGTCGCAGGGTCGAGCCCAGCGATCATGGCGGCCCACGTTGTCACCAAGGTCTCGAGTTCGCCGAAGCGATCGAGCTGATCGCGAAACAGGTTCATTAACACGATGGTGTGGGGCGAAACCTGATTGACAACGGCCGGCAGCGCAGCCTCGTCAACTTCGAGAATTGCCAGGGTCGCGTGCCGCTCTCGCTCAAGAAGCGCTGCTGTCACGCCTCGTAGGAGGTTTGATCCTGCGGTGTTCGCGACCGTTGTGATGCCGGCGGCATCAGTGGCTGAGCGCACGAGCCGTGCCGTCGTGGTTTTGCCGTTGGTTGCCGAGATGGCAACACTCCCATCGGCCAGACCCTCGGCCAGCTCGGCGGCCGCTCGTGGCCGCATCTTGAGCAACACGACGCCGGGAAGCGTAGTGCCGCCACCGCGGCCGAGTCGACGGGACAGCCGACCCGTCGAGCGGGCGATGGTCTGGGCAAGCCGTCGCATGCGGTGAGCGTAGCGATGGTGCGGTCGCCCGCGGTCAACCCTCGGTCCGGGCGCAGCGGCGAGGAACCCTCACAACGTCGGTAGGGGTGCCGATGGATAACCATGGCGACACGGACCAAGACCGCCCTCACCACAACGACGTGGGACAGCAGAGCCGTTTCTCGACTCGTCGAGCCCGGCAACTGGGCCGAATGTGTGCTCTGCGAAGAAATCGTGAAGTTCCGTGCGCGAGAGCGACGAACCCAGGTGATCTGCAACGTCTACGTCGACAACCAGTGGGATCGTGTCGAGCATTATCACCCCGACTGCTACAAGGCCGCAGACGAGCCCTACGGCTCAGCAGCCGAATAGCAGAGCTGCTTCGCGAATACGTCGCTTCGGTCCATCACGGACCTCGAGCGATGTTGCGGCACCGTCTGCGTCGTGGGCCGATCATCGGGCCATGGTGCGAGGCGGTCAAAGCCTGTTGGAGTTGCGGCCCTTTGATGGTCGCCCAACGAACGGTCCAGCACCGGGGAGAATGGGCGGCCTTCAAAGGGCCGTTGACGTTCTGGGCTTGGTCAGCGGGCGAGAGGCTTGTACTTGATTCGGGTGGGCTGGTCGCCGAGACCGAGTTCTTTCTTGCGGAATGCCTCGTATTCGCTGAAGTTTCCCTCGAACCAACGGACTTGTGAGTCGCCCTCGAAGGCGAGCATGTGTGTGGCCACACGGTCAAGGAACCACCGGTCGTGCGAGATGATCACAGCGCAACCGGCGTAGTCCTCGAGGCCGCCTTCGAGCGCTCGCAGCGTGTCGACATCGAGATCGTTTGTAGGTTCGTCGAGCAACAGCAGGTTGGCGCCACTGCGCAGGACCTTGGCTAAATGCACTCGATTGCGCTCCCCGCCTGAGAGCGCTCCGACCTCTTTCTGCTGGTCCGAGCCTCGGAAGTTGAACGATGCGACATAGGCACGTCCATGGATTTCGCGACCGCCCACCACGAGATTGTCGACGCCGCCGGTGATCTCTTTGTACACCGTGTTGCCGGCCGCAAGGGAGTCGCGCGACTGGTCGACATATCCGAGTTCGACCGTGGGGCCGACCCGAAGTTCGCCACTGTCGGGGCTCTCGGTGCCGGTGATCATGCGGAACAGCGTGGTTTTGCCGGCGCCATTGGCCCCGATCACACCGACGATGCCAGCCGGAGGCAGCGAGAACGTGAGGTCTTCGACGAGCAGTTTCTCGTCGAACGCTTTCGACAGGTTCTTGGCTTCGATGACCACGTCGCCAAGCCGTTGGTCGACCGGGATCGAAATCTGGAGATCCTGGTCTCGGCCGTCGGCTGATTTCGCTTCGGCCAACAACTTCTCGTATGCCTGCAGGCGGGCCTTGCCCTTTGCCTGGCGGGCCTTCGGTGCCATGCGCACCCATTCGAGCTCTCGGCTGAGCGTGCGCTGGCGGGCGGAGTCTCGGTTGTCCTCTTGTTGAAGGCGGGCATGCTTCTGCTCGAGCCAGCCGCTGTAGTTCCCTTCGTAGGGAATACCTCGGCCTCGGTCCAGTTCGAGAATCCAGCCCGCGACGTTGTCGAGGAAGTAGCGATCGTGGGTGATGGCCACGACGGTGCCGGTGTACTCCTGCAGATGGCGCTCCAGCCACGCGACTGATTCAGCATCGAGGTGGTTGGTGGGCTCGTCGAGCAGGAGGAGGTCGGGGCGAGACAGCAACAGCCGACAAAGTGCGACACGGCGACGTTCCCCGCCGGACAGGCTTGTGACGTCGGAGTCACCGGGTGGCAGGCGGAGGGCGTCCATTGCGATCTCGACGGTGCGCTGAAGGTCCCACGCGCCTGCTGCTTCGATCTTGCGTTCGACGTCGGCCTGTTCTTCGCCCAGCTTCTCGTAGTCGGCTTCGGGGTCCGACCACGCGGCCAGGATTTCGTCATAGCGGGTGAGGAGCCCGGCAACATCGCCGACACCGTCCATGACGTTGCCGTGGACGTCCTTTGCCTCATCCAGCTCAGGTTCTTGCGCGAGGTAGCCGACGGTGAAGCCAGGGGTGAGGCGCGCGTCGCCGCTGTAGCCGTCGTCGAGTCCGGCCATAACCTTCAGCAGCGACGACTTACCTGCGCCGTTCGACCCGAGCACTCCGATCTTGGCGCCCGGATAAAACGCCAAGGTGATGTCCTTGAGCACCTCACGATCGGGCGGATAGAACCGCGAGACCTTGTGCATGGTGAAGATGTACTCGGCTGCCATGGGGGGAGGCTACTGCCGCCCTGCCCGACCCCAACGGACGCCAACCCGCGCCACCGGTGACGCATGGGGTGACGCATGGTGCCTGGCACCGACCGTCACCCGCTCGGCGTGATTTGGGGAACCGGTGATGCTTGGTGCCTGGCACCGACCGTCACCCGGTTCGTCGCAAAAAGATCAGAGCGGAGAGGAAGGCGCCCATTCCTTCCTCTCCGCAACGCTGCTCAGGGCGAACCCTGAGTGCGTATCGTGTGGGCTGTGAGTCAGCTGGCTGGCTGAGCTCCCGTTGCATGGCCACATCGAGTTGTTGTTACGAACATCACTGTACGCACGGGTGCGGGACTCCGAAATAGGCGAAAACACCGCTGTCACACTGGGTCATTCAGACCACGGTGTCATTGAGGCCACGCTCTCATTCAGACCACGGTGTCATTTAGGCCACGGTACTTGTGTGCTCGACCACACGGCGAGGGGCGTTCGGCCAGGGTCGGGCGATGGCGTGGTGCTGCAGCCTGACAGGCGCCCGGTGCTTGAGCTTGCGCGTCTGGCGCGAGCAGCCGCCAGGCTGCCGGAATCTCATCGACGGTGACACGCCCTATGATCACGCCTCATGATCGAGGCTGTGTTGTTCGACTTCGGGGGAGTGGTCACGACCAGTCCCTTCGAGGGTTTCGCCCGCTACGAGGCCGAAGCAGGCCTCCCTGATGGATTGATCCGCACGATCAACTCGACGAATCCCGACGACAATGCCTGGGCGAAGCTGGAACGGTCCGACGTCGACCGACGCGAGTTTGCCGAACTGTTTGAAGCCGAAGGTGCGGCGCTCGGCCGTGAGGTGTCGGCGTTAGCGGTTCTTGAGTGCCTGAAGACCAAACTGCGCCCTGCGATGGTCACTGCTATTGGCAAACTGGCTGAGACGCACAAGACCGCCATTCTCACCAACAACCTCGTCTCCGATGACAGCGCCGACTCTCGGACGTCGCCAACGGGTGACATGCACGCGGTGATGCACGATGTCGACGTCGTCGTGGAATCGTCCAAGGTCGGCGTTCGCAAGCCAGAGACCCGCTTCTATGAGATTGCCTGTGATCTGCTCGGCGTCGAGCCTTCAGCATGTGTCTTCCTCGATGACCTCGGCATCAACCTCAAGCCGGCACGGGCCATGGGTATGACGACCATCAAGGTGCTCGACGGCGACCAGGCCTTGGAAGATCTTGAAGCGGTTGTCGGACGCCCGCTTCGCTAACGGGCGCAGAACCGCTATCTCAGGTTCGGTCCTCAGCGGGTGACAGGCGCAACGCGCCGAGACCGATCCTTGTTGTGGCAGGCAGCGGTAGAGCCGCTATACGCCTTCGAAGGTTCGCTTCAACAGATCCGCTTGTTCCCACGCATGGAGAGCCGCCGACCCGGTGGCCGGGCTCCCTGACTCGGGCCGGCTGATGCGCCGGATGTTGTGGGTCTGGCCGTGCGCTTCATACAAACGCCCCTTCACCGTATTCCAGCCGCCCATGTTCTCGGGTTCCTCTTGGAGCCAGATGACCTCATGAGCGTTGGGGTAGCGGGCGAGAGCAGCCGCGACGTCTTCGGTCGGCCACGGGTACAACTGCTCGACCCGCTCGACCGCTGCCGCCGCACCGAGTTTGTCCCGTTCGGCCAGAGCTTCGTGACTCACCTTTCCGCTGGCAAAGACGATCCGTCGAATTTGCGATGCATCGTCGATGCCTGGGTCGGGGAGGACTTGCTGGAATCGACCGTCGATGAGCTCGGACACTGGTGTACGAGCCGATCGGGAACGCAGGAGCGATTTCGGCGTGAACAACACCAGCGGTCGCTTGGCGGGGCTGAGCGCCTGGCGGCGAAGCGCGTGGAAGTACTGGCCAGCGGTTGATGCATTGACGACGGTGATGTTGTCTTCGGCGGCCAACAACAAGAACCGCTCGATCCGTGCAGATGAGTGTTCGGGGCCTTGCCCTTCGAATCCATGGGGGAGCAGCAGCACGAGGCCCGAGAGCTGGTTCCACTTGTCTTCGGCAGCCACAAGGTATTGGTCGATAATGACCTGGGCGCCGTTCATGAAGTCACCGAACTGCGCCTCCCAGATCACCAGTGTCTCGGGGTTTGCAACCGAGTACCCGTACTCGAAACCGAGGGCCGCGTACTCCGAAAGCAGTGAGTCGTAGATCCAAAGGTTGACGTCGGCTTCACGAGCGACCGATTCGAGAAGGAGGTGCTCGCGCCCGGTCTCGTAGCAGACCAGCGTGGAGTGGCGATGTGAGAAGGTTCCTCGCCGTGAATCCTGCCCGGTCAGTCTGATGGAGATGCCTTCCGCCAGCAGGCTGCCGACCGCGAGCGACTCTCCGAGGGCCCAGTCGACTGCGCCGTCGGCAAACATGGCGTCGCGGGTCTCGTGTTGGCGTCCGAGCTTCGGGTGAACGACGAAGTCGTCAGGGCTGGTCGACAGCGTCGTGGCGATCCGGTCCAGGACCGCGCGCTCGACGCCGGTTGCCGGCGAGGGCTGGGCTCCGGCCACCACGCGTTGAACGGGCGCAACATCAGTTGTAGTGGCCGAACCTCGCGTGGAGTCCAGCGCTCCCTGGAGCGTGCCGCGGAAGTTGTCCATGGCCGTCTCGGCTTCGTCCAGCGTGATGTCGCCGCGCTTGACGAGAGACTCGACATAGAGCTTTCGAACCGACCGGTGTTCCTCGATCCGGCGGTACATGAGCGGCTGGGTGTAGCTGGGGTCGTCGCCCTCGTTGTGGCCGTGGCGCCGGTAGCACCACATGTCGATGACGACGTCTTTATTGAACCGTTGGCGGTAGGCGAAGGCCAGGTGAGCGACGCGAACGCAGGCTTCGGGGTCGTCGCCGTTGACGTGGAAAATTGGCGCCTGGACCATCTTGGCAACGTCGGTGGGATACACCGTGCTTCGCGAGTGGTCTGGCGTCGTCGTGAAGCCAACCTGGTTGTTGATGACGAGGTGGACCGTCCCACCAACCTTGTACCCCTGGATCTGGGACAAGTTCAGTGATTCAGCGACCACACCCTGGCCGGCGAATGCCGCATCGCCGTGGATGATGAGCGGAAGCACGGGGTAGTCGCCTGGAGGATGGATCTGATCCATGCGAGCGCGCGACATGCCAAGCACGACTGGGTCGACAGCTTCGAGGTGCGACGGGTTTGCCGCGAGTTCGAGCGGAATACAGTTGCCCGCGCGACTCGTGAACATGCCTGTTTGGCCCAAGTGGTACTTGACGTCGCCTGACCCTTGGATCGAGTCCTCTTCGAGGCCCCCCTCGAACTCTTCGAACAACGCTCCGTAGGACTTGCCGACGATGTTGACCAAGACGTTGAGTCGGCCGCGGTGCGCCATGCCCATCACGACTGAGCTCATGTCGTCGTCGGCGGCGTCAGAGCACAAAGCATCGAGGATGGGAATTGCGCTCTCGGCGCCTTCGAGGCCGAATCGCTTTTGGCCGACGTACTTTGTGGCCAGGAACTTCTCAAGCGCTTCGGCAGCATTGAGCCTGTCGAGAATGTGACGCTTTTCGTCTTCGGGCGCGTTGGGGCCTACGCCTTCGACATGCCGTTGAATCCAGCCCTTCTCTTCGGGCTCTTGGATGTGCATGTACTCGACACCGATGGTGCGACAGTACGCGTCGCGCAGCACGCCGAGTAGATCGCCGAGCGGCATGCGTTGGGACTGCTCGGTCGGCCCTACGCCGCCGATGCCACGGGCGTAGAACTCGCGGTCGAGGTCCCAGATGGTGAGTCCGTAGGTCGCGGGATCGAGCTCGCTGTGCATATGCGGTTCTTTGAGCCGCAAGGGATCGAGGTCGGCAATGAGGTGGCCGCGGACCCGATGCATGTTGATGAGGGTGTTGACCTGCACCTGCTTCTCGAGCATGGCGGCGGTGTGATCGACGGGCATGACGTCTCGGCGCCACTGGACGGCCTCGTAGGGCACGCCCATGGAACGGAAGATGTCGTCGTAGAACTCATCTTCACCGGTCAGGAGTTCATCGACCTTGCGGAGGAACAGCCCCGACTCGGCACCCTGGATGATGCGATGGTCGTAGGTGGAGCTGACGGTGATGACCTTCGAGATACCCATGTCAGCGAGGCGACGTTCGTCAGCCGCCTGGAAGCCAGTGGGGTAGTTGATGGTACCCACGCCGACGATTAGGCTCTGGCCGGGCATGAGTCTCGGCACGCTTTGAAGGGTGCCAAAGCCGCCTGGATTGGTGAGACTGACCGTGGTCCCTGTGACGTCGTCGGGCGTGACCTTGCCGGAGCGAACCCGCCGGATCAGGTCCTCGTAGTGTTCGACAAAGGTACGAAAGTCCATGGTCTCGGCTGCCTTGATGGCAACAACCATGAGTGTGCGCGAACCATCGTCCTTCTCAACATCGACAGCGATGCCCAGGTTGATGTGATCGTTTCGGATGAGGCGAGGTTTGTCGTCGGGGCCGTTGAAGAACGTGGAGTTCATGTTTGGCACTGCGGTCGCGATGGCTCGGACGACGGCGTAGCCGAGGAGGTGAGTAAAGCTCACCTTGCCGCCGCGGGTGCGCCCGAGATACCCATTGATGACCTTGCGGTTCACCTCGAGGAGTCGGGCCGGGATCTCGCGGAAGCTGGTGGCTGTCGGAACGTCGAGGCTGGCCTCCATGTTGGCGACGATGCGCGCGGCGACGCCGCGGATGGGTTCGCCCGGGATCTCATCGTCGGGTGTCGGCTTTGCGGGAGCGACTGACGGAGCGGTTGTGAGCGCCTGCGTCGCTTCCGGCACAGCGGCTTGAGGTTCCGAGGCCGCGCTGCTCTGTGCTGGCCAGCCGTTCGTTGAGGTGTCGTCCGGTTCAACCGGACCCGTCCCGCCGGCATGGCCGCTGAAGGGCCGGTAGTCGGCGAAGAAATCTCGCCAACTCTCGCTCACCGAGGCCGGGTCGATTTGGTATTGAGCGAACATCTCTTCGACGAGCCACTCGTTTTGCCCTGATGAGGGAGTGACCTGCTTGCTGGCGGGTTGATCGTCCACGCGCCCAGTGTAGAGAACCAGCTGCGTCTGCCGACGGCTGCTGTTTCAGGCGATAGAGTCCTCGTCGTGCGGATTGCAACATGGAACGTAAACTCCCTCAACGCCCGCCTTCCTCGCGTTGAGGAATGGCTCCAGGTCATGGAGCCCGACATCTTGTGCATTCAAGAGACAAAGCTCGCGAACGATGCGTTCCCGACTGATGTCTTTGCCAGTCTTGGGTACGAGTCGGCCCATCACGGTCAGGGCCAATGGAATGGGGTCGCGATCTTGAGTCGGGTTGGGCTCGACGATCCACAACCGGACTTTGCCGATGGCGGCGATCCCGATGTTGACGCCCGCATCGTCTGGGCTACCTGCGGCGGCATCCGCATAGCCAGCGCCTACATCCCCAACGGGCGGACCCCCGATGACGACCACTACCAGTACAAGCTCGCCTGGTTCGCTCGCCTTCGCTCACATCTCGATGCCAACTGCTCGCCTGATCAACCTGTAGCGGTTCTGGGGGACTTCAACGTCGCACCCGAAGATCGTGATGTGTGGGACATCAAGGCGTTCGAAGGCGCCACCCACGTCACCCAGCCCGAACGCGACGCGTTCTTCAACATCGTGGACTGGGGCCTGGCAGACGTATTCCGCGATCAATACCCAGACGACTCCGGGTTGTTCACCTACTACGACTACACGGCCGGGCGGTTTCACAAGCGCGAGGGGATCCGGATCGACTTCATTCTGGCTTCTCAGCCTCTGGCCTCGAGAACGGCGTTCTCCCTGGTAGACCGGAATGCCCGCAAGGGCGAGAAGCCCTCAGACCATGTGCCGCTTATGGCCGATTTCAACTTCGGCTGAAGAGCTTTCGTTATGTTGATACCGATCGAGGAACACGAACTTCTAGTCTTTTGGGTCCAGCTCTTTGTCTTGCTGGGGTTCGCCCACGCGCTTGGCTGGGCCATGCGGCGGATCGGCCTGCCATCGGTGATTGGCCAACTGCTCGCCGGCTTGGTGCTGGGACCGTCGGTCTTCGGCGAAATCTGGTCCTCGGGGTTCGAATGGTTCCTTCCCATGGAACACGGCGAGATCCAGTCGGCCGCCCTGTTATCGGTGGCCTGGGTCGGCATTGCATTGTTGTTGGTCGTGACGGGGTTCGAAACCGATCTTGGCCTCATCCAGAAGCTCGGGAAACCCGCGGCACTCGTCACGGCAGGGTCCCTCTTTGTGCCACTGGCGGCAGGCCTCGCGGTCGGCTACTTGCTGCCCTCGTCGTTCCTGGGTGCGACGGCAGACCGGACCACGTTTGCCTTGTTTGTGGCCCTAGCCCTCTCGGTGTCATCGCTGGCGGTGGTGGCCAAAATCTTGTCCGAGATGGGTCTCATGCGCCGCGATTTTGGCCAGATAACCATCGCAGCCGGGATGGCCAACGACGTCGTTGGCTGGTTGCTGCTGGGCGTGTTCACCGGACTCGCCAGCTCAGCTGAAGGCGAGGGCGGCGGCGCTATTGACATCGTGATCACGGTTGTCGGCATGCTCGCCTTCGTGGTGCTGGCGCTCACGGTCGGCCAACGCGCCGTCGACTCCATGTTGCGTCGGGTTCGCTCCGAAGGCTCGAACGTGTCGGGAGCGCTCACGGTCGCGGTGATGTTCATGTTGGGGTTCGGGGTTATCACCCAATGGTTGGGTGTCGAAGCTGTCCTCGGCGCATTCGTAGCCGGCATCATCTTGCATCGTTCTCGGTTCCAACAAAAAGAGGTGCTGCACCAGATCGAGGGGTTGACCTTCGCGTTCTTTGCGCCGGTCTTCTTCGCCACTGCCGGCCTCCGCCTCGACCTCACCACCCTCAACAGCGCCGAGGCCTTGGTTTGGACTGTCATCGTCGTGGCCGTCGGCATTGCTTTCAAGTTCGCAGGCGCCTATGGCGGCGGGCGTAGCGCCGGCCTCTCGCACCGGGCCGGTCTTGCGCTCGGAGCGGGCCTCAACGCCCGGGGCGCGTTGGAGATCGTCATTGGCACGGTCGCGTTGACCCTTGGTGTCTTCAACACCACATCGTTCACGGTGATTGTGTTGGTCCCGGTCGTAACGTCGGTGTTTGCGTCGGTCAGCTTGCGCTATGTGGTCCGTGATTTCGCCGGGACCGACGACGAGATAGCGCGACTCGAACGCGAGAAGGCGCTGAGCACAAACCTGGTGGTCCGTAACTCGCGGCTCTTACTGCCCAGCCGTGGACGTCCCGCATCGATCGCCATGGCGCAAGTCATGCATTTCGCGTGGCCGAACGAAGCGGGAGCCACGGTTCTCGCAGTCGACGTGGACGGAGATGCAGACCTCACACCCCTCGAGAACGTGCTGCACGATCGAGACCTCGAGGTACGCCGATCCAAAGACGATGACGCGGTCGCCGCCATCGTGGCCGAGAGCAAGCTGGGCTTCGGCGTCATCGGCATAGGGGTCGACGAAACCGAGTCTGGGGTCATCACGTCGTTGGTCGATGGGGTGTTGTCGGAGAGTCCAGTGCCGGTCGTCATTGTGCGGCGGGCTCGCAACCTCGAGGGCCCGTTACCCGGTGCCTTCAGCAGAGCGGTTGTCCCGGTTGGTCGGAGCCTCGGCTCGCGCGCAGCCCAGGAGATTGCGTTTAATCTCTCGGCGAATCTTGGGACCGAAATTCAGCTCGCCCACGTGGTGGCGCAGGCGCGCCCATCGCAGCGTTGGATGCCTTTCATCACCCAGCAAGCCCATGACGAGGTCTCGGCCGAGGTCGGCGCACGGTTGCTCTGGCAAGCGGTCGATCAGGCTCGAGAACTCGGCGTCGAAGCCCACCCCAACTCTCTTAGTGGGGCCGCTACCGCTCCCGAAATTGTTCGTTTTGTCGAAGAGGCCGAGGCCGATCTGGTTGTGCTGGGCGCGGTGCTGCGTCGGTTGGATGATCATCCGTCGCTTGGTCCTACCGTCGAACGAGTGCTTGCGCAGTGCGATGCGACCGTCGTGGTTGTTGTCGTGCCGGTCGACCTCTGAGCCTGTCTTCAGTCCTTGGTGAGGCGGGCCACCAGCTCGGCACCGACGGGGAGTCCGCCTTCGGGACCAATGATCGTCAGCTGATCGTCCGGCTCGAGCACGAGATCGTCATCGGCTCGGATTACCTTGCCGCCTCGATGAACCGCCTCGGCGTGCAGGGTGTCGTCGAGAGCGATCTCACCCACCTTCCGTCCAATGAGCTCCCCCATTTCGGTCTCTGACAGCAACGGGTACTGGCCGATTTCGAGAGTTGGCAGGAGCGCTTGTTTGACCTCGGCTTCGAATGTCGCCTGCGCAATGATCTGTGCATCGTCGGTGTGGAGGTATGCGGCCAGCTCACCTGCCAGGCGGAGCGCCCGCCCGGGCTGTTTCGTGGTTCCGGCAAGGAAGAACAACGCGTTGACCCGCTCGCCGTGGCCACCCCACTCGGCTGGGATCACGATCCCAGCCTCACTCGCAGCGATCACCAGGTGGTCATCGTCGGCGATGTCGAAGAAGGCGACAGGTGTGGCCGTTGGGTGGGTATCCGACGGTTGAATCCACAGGGACCCGGTCTCGAGGAACTGGTCGTTGACCTGCTCGGGCTCGATGCCCATACGGTTCCCCAGCACATTGGCGGCTCGGGTCGCAGCCTCGTTGATATCGGCGCCAGCCGGCACAGAGATCACCGCAGCCCGAGCGATGAGCCCAGCGTAATCGTCGTCTGCTCGGAGTCCATGGCTCTGCATCGCCTGGGAGATCTCGCGGTCGATGGTGGGGTCCGCAGCCCGACCGAGACGCTCGAAGATGTGGTGAATCGCCCCCGCGGTGTGAGTCACCCTGGGTCGGGCAAACCGGTAGAACCACAACACCGAGACGGCAATCGTCAAGGACACGAGGACAATGGGCAACAACCCGAGTTGTGCGATGAGGTAGCCCGTGAACCCGATCCCGACAATTTGTAGGTAGGGAAAGAGCGGAGCCTTGAACCCGGGTGCGTACGAGCTGATACGTGCAGCACGCAGCACAATCACCGCGACATTGACGAGTCCCAGGGTCAACAGTACGAATGCCGATGCGAGTTTCGCTATGGCCCCAGCGCCGAAAGCCACAACAACTGTTGACATACCCAGTCCAGTGAGGAGCACACCCCAAACAGGTGTACCGAATCGCCCGACGTCTTTGAACCTCGGACCAATGAGTCCGTCGCGGCTCATCGCCATGGGGTAGCGGGCGGCAGAAAGGATGCCGGCATTGGCTGCCGATGCGAACGCCGCGAGCGCTGCTGCAATGACGAGCGCGGCAATGATGCCCGGCATGACGGCATCGGCTGCGGTGTGGATTGGGGTCAGGTCGTCGTGGAGCACGTCGGGTGGGATTGTGGCCACGACGATCAGCATCCCGAGCGTGTAAAGCGTGGTACTGACGATCAGCGAAAGCGCCATGCCTAACGGGATGTTGCGAGATGGGTCCTCGATCTCCTCAGCGATACTCGCGACTGTGGTGAGGCCGCCGTAGGAGACAAACACGAGCCCCACTGCGCCGATCAGGCCGCCGCTGCCTGATTCGAAGAACGGGTCGAGCTGCCCGTCGCTGCTGCCCACATCGGGGAGTCCAAAGAACAAGAACAGCGCCATCACCGACAGCACAAAGGTCACCAAAACGACCTGGATGATGGCGGTTGTCTTGGATCCGACGATGTTGAGCGCTGTGAACGCCGCAATGAGGGCGACCGCGGTTGGCTTGGCCGGCACATCGACCACGATGGCGAGATACGCGCTCATGCCTACCAGGGCGAACGCGTCCTTCATGACCAGCGAGAGCCACGTGGCGACGCCGGTGACGGTGCCGCCGACAGGGCCGAGAGCCCGCGCCAGGAAATAGTAGGAACCGCCGGCGCGGGGCATCGCGGTACACAACTCGGCGACGCTGAACATCGCAGGGACGGCGAGGACCCCAGCGATGAGATAGCTGAGTGCGGCCGCAGGTCCGGCTTTGTCGGCAGCGAGGCTCGGCAGCAGGAACAAGCCAGAGCTGATCATGCCTCCGGTGCTGATCACGAAGACGTGACCCAAACCAAGAGAACGCTTCATCGCCGCGCCCGGGGGGTGGAACCCATGCGACACCGTATCCGTTGGCGTTAACTCGGCGGGGACACGGGGTCTGGCTGGCTCAGGCCGTCCGCTAGTCGATGGTCAAGAGCTCCAGGATCTGGTCGCCGTAGCGAGCAACCTTCACGGGGCCGAGCCCAGGGATGGCTTTGAGTTCGTCGTGGTTGCGGGGCCGGGTGGTGATCAGCGCATCGATCGTTCGATCGCCGAACACGACGTAGGCCGGCACACCGGCGATGAGCGCGGCCTGGCGGCGCCAGTCTCGGATGTGATCGCGAACATCGATGGCGGGGTCGGAGGGTTCGCTGACACCGAGACGTTCGCGAATCTCGCGGATGTGGGCGGTGTTGCGCCCGACCTCGGTGATGGATTTCGTGCCAGCCCCGGCGATGACCATCTCGTCGAGGAGCGGAGATGGCTGGCGTTGCATGGTTCGTTCGCCAAAGCGGCGGCTTCGTGCCCATGAGCAGTGGACTTCGTCCTGGGCGCGCGTGATGGCGACATAGAAGAGTCGCACTTCTTCAGCGGCGGCCTCGGGAGTTGTGGCACGTCCAATGGGGACCAGGCCGTCTTCGATTCCGGCGAGATGAACAACAGGCCACTCCAAGCCCTTTGCCGCGTGGAAGGTCATGATGTCGACAGCGTCGCGGCCGCTGGAGGCCTCGTCGCTGCCGAGTGTCGCCCGAACCCATGCCACGAAGTCGACAGAGGTCGAGTTTGGGTGCATCGAAACTTGATCTTCGGCCAGGTTCCCAAGCGCGTCGAGTGCCTCGCGTGTCGCATCGTCATCCTCGGCCAAGGCATCGATTCGCAAGTCGGTCAGGGCGGTGGCTAGCGGCACCGCAGCGATGGCCAATTCGCGGAGGCGGTCGTCGACGGCAGCGTTGTCGGCCAAGCTGTTTCCGGCCTTGATGGCGACGGGGACCTTTGCAGTTCGGAGTGCGTCTGCGACGATGGTGGTCTGTGCATTGGTGCGTACGAGGACTGCTTGGCGCGACCATCGACCGCCGGGTCGGTGCCGATCTCGAACCCGGCGGGCTATGGAGCGAGCCTCGTGGGTTTCGTCATCGCATGGTTCCACGGTGGGGAGCGGGCCGTCGTTGCGGTTGGGGCGAAGTCGCCCAGCACCGTGCAGCACGCGGGCAGCGGCATCGAGGATTTGTGGTGTCGAACGGAAGTTGTCCGAGAGCTCGACGGTTTTCGACCCTGGAAAGTACTCCTCGAAGCGGTGGAGGTATCCGGCATCGGCTCCGTTCCAGCTGTAGATGGCCTGGTTGGCGTCGCCGACCGCACACAGAGTCGACTCGGGCCCGAGCCAGGCGCGGAGCAGATCGAACTGCAGTGGGTTTACATCTTGGAACTCGTCCACGAACAAGTGGGTGAAGCGCCAGTGCCGAGTCCGTGCATAATCGGGGTCGGACAGGTCGCGAATACACAGCTCCAGCAAGTCGTCGAAGTCCACCATGCGGCGCTTGCTCTTGAGCTCCTCGAATTCGCGTAGGTACTTGGCGATTTGGCCGCCCGTGGCGGCAGTCCGGCGGTTGGCACGTTCGGCCGCGGCGGGATAAGTGAGTGGTGTGATGCGCCGGGCCGTCGCCCAGTCGATCTCCGCCATGACGGCGAGCCGGTCGGCTCTGCTAAGCGACTTCGGGAGCACCTTGAACAGCAGCCGGCCACGTCGATCAAGCAGTTCCGGTGGCCGCACACCTTGGTCGGCCCACCGCGCTCGGAGCTGAGCGTAAGCCTGTGCGTGGAAGGTGCCTGCTGATACGGAGTCGCTGAGCCCGACTTGGCGGAGGCGGTCTCGGAGCTCGCCGGCGGCCTTGCGTGTGAACGTGAGGGCAAGGGTGTGATCGGGCGCCAACGTTTGGTTCTGTGCCCCGTAGGCGATGCGACGCGTGAGGACGCGGGTCTTGCCGCTGCCTGCACCCGCGAGAACGCGTAGGCGGCGGGCGTTGACGGTGACCGCGCCACGTTGCTCTTCGGTGAGCCCGTCGAGGAGGTTCTCCACCTCGCTGACGTTACTCGCCACCGGTGACAACTTCGCTACGGTGGTTGGTGTCATGGAGCCTGTCCCGATCTCGCGTTTCGAGGCCCTCGTGGCCGATGCGCTCGACGCCATCCCCGACGAGCTCGCCCAGCTGATGGACAACGTCGTGGTCCTTGTCGATGACATCGCCGACGAGCCGGGCCTGTTGGGCCTGTACGAGGGCATTCCGCTCACGGAGCGAGACGACTACGGGGGGTTCGCCATGCCCGATCAGGTCACGGTCTATCGGCTGGCACTCTGTGCCATGTGCAGCTCTGAGCCTGACCTCGTTGACCAGGTGACGATCACCGTGGTCCACGAGTTGGCCCACCACTTTGGTATCGACGACGACGTCTTGGACGGCCTTGGTTGGGGCTAGGTGACACGCCATGAGGTCGAGCCGGCCGGGCGGCCGCGGTAAGATCAAGGTGTGGCATTCCCGACGAAGCTCTTGAACAAGGGTGAGGACATCGTCCTTGACCTCCGCCCGCACTGGTGGCGAATATTTCCCGCGTCGTTGGCGCTCGGAATCGCGGTGCTCATCGGCATCGTGTCGATCGTCTACGACAATGACTTTGTGAAGATCCTCGCGGGGATTCTTGTGCTGGTGGCACTGGTCTACTTTGTCCGGAACTACGTCAAGTGGACGAGTGAGAACTTTGTAGTCACCACCGAACGAGTGATCCATCGCAGCGGGATTCTTGCCAAGAGCGGCATCGAAATCCCGCTTGATCGCATCAACACGGTCTTCTTCAATCAATCGGTGTTCGAGCGCATCCTCGGCGCCGGTGACCTCGGCGTCGAGTCCGCGGGTGAGGGCGGTCAACAGACGTTCGAAGCGGTACGCAAGCCCAACCTGGTCCAGCAAGAGATCTACCGAGCGATGGAGGCCGGCGAGGACCGTCAGTATCAGCGCATGGGTGAAGCCACGGCGTCGGCCTTCAGCGGCAATGCAGCCCCATCGATTCCCGAACAGATAGCGCAGCTCGACGAGTTGCGCCGTGCCGGAACGCTCACTGACGAGGAGTTCGAAACGAAGAAGCGCGACCTGCTCGACAAGATGTAGCGAGAGTCATGGCCCGCGCTCATTCAGGCGATGTCGAGATCGAGTACGACGTTCACAGTTCCCACGATGACGACCCACCGCTGGTACTGATCGCTGGGCTCGGGAGTCAGCTCATCTTCTTCGAAGATGCGCTCGTCCAGGGTTTCATGGACCGGGCCTTTCGGGTCATCCGGCTGGACAACCGCGACTCAGGGCTCTCGAGCGCCCTTGACGAGGTGGTTGACATTGCTGCGGTCTATGCCGGGCTTCCGTCCCAATCCGACTTCGTGCCGCCGTATTTGCTTTCGGACATGGCAAGCGACGTGATCGCGGTGCTGGACGACCTGAGCCTGGACCGGGCCCACATTTTGGGTGTCTCACTGGGCGGGATGATTGCCCAGACCCTTGCCATCGAGCACCCAAGCCGGGTCCAGAGCCTCACGTTGCTGAGCTCGACATCGGGTAGCTCCGAGGCTGGCCAGCCGAGCGCCGTAGCTCTTGAGGCGTTGATGGCGCCGGGGGCCGATCCGAGCGACCGTTCGGCTGTGATTGAGGCCGACGTCCGCTCCCGAGCGGTTTGGGCGACAACTGCGCACTACGACGAAGACTGGACCCGCGAATACTTCGCCGCGTGCTTCGACCGAGCCAACCACCCAACAGCGATGGCTCGCCAGATGGCTGCAGTACTCTGCGCCGGCGACCGCGAGTCGGCGCTCGCAGAGCTCGATGTGGCGACCCTCGTGCTGCACGGGACAGACGATCGGTTGATCGCCCCCGACGGTGGCGCCCGCCTCGCCGAACTCATCCCCGCGGCCGAGCTAATCGAGCTCGATGACATGGGACACGATCTCCTGCCCCACTATTGGGCGCCCATCATCGAGGCCGTCACGCAACTGGCGATTCGTAGTCGCTAGCGCGAGCTAAAAGGTCGACGCCTGAGCGGTCTTCGGTCGCGACCGAATCGCCCGAGCCGCTAATTCGGTCGCCATGGGCTCTCAGATTTGTTTGAGTGGCCCTTCGTGTCTCATCGAGGCACAACGACGAAAGGAGCAGCGATGGATATTTATTCGGCAAACAAAGACCGTTCGGTCCGCTCATGGGCACCTGAGCTCGATGAAAACGCGCGTGAGCAGGCGCTTCGTTCTGCTCGGTCACCGGCAGTCGCCGGCGACATAGCACTCATGCCTGACGCCCACTTCGGGATGGGGGCCACAGTTGGCTCGGTCATCCCGACCGAGAGCGCCATCATCCCGGCGGCGGTCGGAGTCGACATCGGCTGCGGCATGATCGCCACCGAACTCGACCTCGAGGCCTCAGCCCTGCCCGATAGCCTCGATCCGTTGCTGCACAGCATCAGTCGGTCGATTCCGGCTGGATTCAATCGCCACAAGGACGCAACCACGCCGGCGGCGAGTTGGATGAATGTCAACCCTGTGCCGGACAAGTCCCGAGTGCCCGCCAAGCCGCTGCGTAAGGCAGCAGATCAACTTGGGACCCTCGGCGGCGGCAACCACTTCGTCGAAGTTTGTCTCGATGAGCGCGAGCGCGTCTGGGCGGTGCTGCACTCCGGGAGTCGCGGCATCGGCAATGTGATGG
>Ga0302127_10000559_pt1 | contig 20867 bp, 20 predicted proteins | sample CB4_SCM_MG_FD_204452 | JGI IMG/M metagenome (GOLD analysis project Ga0302127, IMG submission 204452) | Marine microbial communities from Western Arctic Ocean, Canada - CB4_SCM | ecosystem: Environmental > Aquatic > Marine > Oceanic | place: Canada: Western Arctic Ocean | collected 2017-09-24
CGATGGCCTCGGCGACCCTGTCAACCTATCTCGGGATCAAAGGCATAAATTATTCAATTTCGTCTGCTTGTGCGACCTCCAACAATTGTATTGGTCACGGTTATGAGCAGATCGGTTGGGGGCGCCAAGACGTGATGATTGCCGGTGGCGCCGAAGAGTTAGACTGGACCTTGTCTGTTCTTTTCGACGGTATGAATGCGATGTCATCGAATTTCAATGACACCCCATCTCGATCAAGTAGGGCGTTTGACGTCGATCGTGACGGCTTTGTGATTGCTGGGGGTGCGGGGATATTGGTGCTTGAGGAATATGAACACGCTAAGGCTCGGGGTGCAAAAATGTATGCTGAGATCATAGGTTATGGCTCGACATCGGATGGCGATGATATGGTGCTTCTATCGGGAGATGGTGCGCGCCGCTGTATGCGCCAGGCACTGGAAACCGTGAAAGAGCCAATCGACTATATCAATCCGCATGCGACATCGACTCCGATTGGTGATGTTCGTGAAATTGCTGCTATCCGCGATGTGTTCGGCGCGAAAGTGCCAGCTATTTCAGCAACCAAATCACTCACTGGGCATTCTCTTGGAGCTGCCGGGGCGCATGAAGCTATCTACTCGATGCTGATGATGAATAACGGCTTCATATGCGAATCGGCCCATATTGATAAGATTGATCCAGAAATTGACGATATGCCTATCGTGCGTGCGCGCCAGGATAATGTCGAACTTACCACGGTTATGTCTAATGCCTTTGGGTTTGGGGGAACCAATGCGGCATTGGTATTTAGCAAGATTAATTGAGGATTTGGCATATTTAGGGAAACAAAATGGATAACGGTCCTATAAAAGGCACACTGATGCAGGGGAAGTGTGGCCTAATTATGGGGGTTGCAAATGACAGGTCTATTGCATGGGGCATTGCTAGTGCACTTGCTGCACAAGGTGCTTCACTTGCTTTTACATACCAGGCAGATGCTCTAAAACGGCGAATAGATCCGCTTGCTTCATCGGTAGGAGCAAATCTTGTGTTGCCGTGCGATGTGGAAGATCTTGAAAGTGTTGACAAGGTATTCGACCGGATCGGCGATGCGTGGGGTAGGCTTGATTTTGTAGTTCACGCCATTGCGTTTTCAGACCGAACTCAACTTAAGGGACTTTATGCGGATACTACGCGTGAAAATTTCGTGCGTACGATGGTAATATCCTGCTTCTCATTCACTGAAATAGCACGCCGGTCGATGTCTTTGATGGAAGATGGGGGGGCGATGCTAACTATGACATTCGGTGGCGGATCGAATCGGGTGATGCCAAACTATAATGTGATGGGGGTTGCTAAGGCAGCGCTTGAATCATCTGTGCGGTATCTTGCTGCTGATTTTGGGCCTCTGGGAGTGCGAGTGAATGCACTTTCATCTGGACCTATGCGCACGTTAGCCGGTGCGGGCATCACCGATGCGCGCGCGATGTATAATTTTCAGCGCGACCATGCGCCACTGCGCCGGACTCCAAGATTAGAAGAAGTGGGCGGCGCAGCGCTTTATCTTTTGTCCGATCTCTCAAGTTCTGTGACCGGTGAGATTCACTATGTTGATGCTGGCTACAATATAATCTCCACGCCAAGGCCCGAGAGATTGGAAGCCTCCGCGGATGAAAGTAGATTTAATGGCGAGGAAGCCAAAGTGCCGACTATCGGAGAATAGAGCTAAATAGCTAGAACTGAGGGTGGCATTGCTCGCTAGCTTTATGCACTAAATATAGAGGCCGCTGGCGTATATTTCTACCAGCGGCCTCTATATTGTTCAATCAGATTTTCTTTCTTCACGGCGCGGCCTTCGCGAGCGCTCAGGTGGGGCTTCCTTTTCGCCTTCCGCGAGCGGAATTTCCTCTCCAGATTCCTGATCGACCACTTTCATGGAAAGGCGAACCTTGCCGCGATCATCAACACCTATCAGCTTGACAAAAACATCGTCGCCTTCATTAACCACTTCAGTCACTGTTTGTGGCCGGCCGTTATTCAACTGAGAAATATGAACTAGACCATCTCGGGCACCAAAGAAATTAATGAACGCGCCGAAGTCAACAACTTTAACGACTTTACCCTTGTAGATCACACCAACCTCGGGTTCAGCGACGATGGAGTGAATCCAGGTGCGCGCGGCTTCAATTGATTTAGCATCCGCCGAGGCAATTTTGATGGTGCCGTCGTCTTGAATATCAATTTTTGCGCCGGTTCCCTCAACAATTTCTCGGATTACTTTGCCGCCAGTGCCAATTACATCGCGGATTTTGTCGACAGGTACGCTCATGACTTCAATGCGTGGTGCATACTCACCAAGCTCGCCGCGTGACTCGGTCAGCGCGTTAGACATTTCATTTAAGATGTGATCACGACCGCGCTTCGCCTGCCCAAGGGCCTGGTGCATAATGCTCTCTGTGATCCCAGCTATTTTGATGTCCATCTGTAAGGAAGTGATGCCTGCATCAGTACCTGCGACTTTAAAATCCATATCGCCAAGATGGTCTTCGTCACCTAAAATGTCAGAAAGGACAGCAAAACCTTTCTCTTCGAGAATGAGGCCCATTGCGATGCCTGCGACTGGCCTTTTTGTAGGCACTCCTGCATCCATCAGCGCTAGGGAGGATCCACAAACCGTTGCCATCGAAGACGAGCCGTTAGATTCGGTGATCTCAGAGACTAACCTGATCGTATAGGGAAACTCCTCAGCGGTTGGCATCATAGGATGAAGGGCACGCCAAGCAAGTTTGCCGTGACCAATCTCACGCCGGCTGGTAAATCCAGTCCGGCCAGTTTCACCTACAGAATATGGCGGAAAATTGTAGTGAAGCAAAAATGATTCCTTGTAGGTGCCGGCAAGAGCATCAACAAACTGCTCATTTTCACCGGTTCCAAGGGTTGCAACCACAAGAGCCTGCGTCTCTCCTCGGGTAAAAAGAGCAGATCCGTGGGCGCGAGGGAGAACTCCAACTTCAACTGATATTGGACGCACGTCTTCCAGGCCGCGGCCATCAATACGTTTGGATGTTTCGATGATCGAGCCACGTACGATTGATTTTTCAAGAGATTTTAGAGATTGATTGACAAGGTTTGAATCTTCACCGGTGTCTGAAATATCTGAACACAGAGCTTCTTTGACCTTGTTCTTGATTGCTGAGACTGCAGAAACACGTTCCTGTTTGTCGGCAATGGAATAGGCCGAGCGTAACTCGCCGTCTGCAATTGATGCAACCTTAGTGTCAACATCTGAGGTGTCGATCACCTCAATGTTGCGTGGTTCTCTGGCGGCCTTTTCTGCTAGGCGGATGATAGCGTCGATTACCGGCTGAAAGTTTCGGTGACCAAACATCACTGCTCCGAGCATGTCGTCTTCGGACAGCTCGTCTGCTTCAGATTCAACCATAAGCACCGCGTCATGAGTTCCGGCAACCACCAAATCGAGAGAGGAGGCAGCTAGATCCTCAAGTGGAGGATTAAGCACGTATTCGCCATTGATAAATCCGACGCGCGCGGCGCCGATTGGCCCCATGAAGGGGATGCCAGAAATAGTGAGTGCGGCCGACGTTGCAACTAGCGCCACGATGTCGGGGTCATTTTCAAGATCATGACTTAGAACCGTTGCTATGATTTGTGTTTCGTTTTTAAATCCATTGGCGAAAAGCGGACGAATAGGACGGTCAATCAGTCTTGAAACCAAGGTCTCTTTTTCTGAAGGTCGGCCCTCGCGTTTAAAGTACCCGCCGGGAATTTTACCAGCGGCGTAAGTTTTTTCTTGGTAGTTCACGGTCAATGGGAAAAAGTCGATGCCCATTTTGGGCGTGCGGGCGGCAACAGCAGTTGCCAGAACCGAGGTCTCGCCATAAGTAACAAGAACAGCGCCGTCTGCTTGACGCGCAATCTTGCCGGTTTCGATAACCAGTGGCCGTCCGCCCCAGTCAATTGTCTCTTTGTGTATTGTAAACATGAATAAAAGCTCTTACGCGGGCCGGCCAAAAGAGGCCAGCTACCTGCGTCCTTTTGCTGTGATTTAGATGAGCCGCCTAACGGCGAATTCCGAGGCGGGAGATGAGTGTTCGATAACGTTCATCACTGCTTGACTTCACATAGTCAAGCAGTCGACGGCGCTGTGAGACCATCTTGAGCAATCCCCGACGGGAATGATTGTCCTTTTTATGGGCCTTGAAATGCTCGGTCAAATTAGTGATGCGTTCAGTTAGAATTGCAACCTGGACCTCCGGCGAACCGGTGTCTTCTCCCTTTAATGCATACTCTTTAATGAGCGACTGTTTGCGCTCTGCGGTAATCGACATCGTGATATCTCCTAAAGTTACGGCCGCAGATCAGTGCGGCTGATTAAACACGCGGGAGGGATGTAACTCGCCGCGAACGACTTCGCCAAATGCAACGAGGGCACCGCGGCAAACCGCATAAGCGACGCCGCAATTAACTGGCGCATCCCGTCCCCGAAGGATAATTGGCTGGCCTGACCTCAGCTTTGCCGCTTCACCACGATCGATGGCCAGTGCCGGGATGTCGTCCAGCACGGTCTCTACGGGGTGCAATAAAGCGGTTAATGCTTCGCATCCATCGGCACTATGGCCGATTTCCTTCAGTCTCGCCAGCGAAATCATTTCCTTGTGCCCGAACGGGCCAACTTCGGTTCGGCGTAGTTCGATAACATGGGCGAATGTTCCCAATGCCCGCCCAAGATCCCTTGCGATTGCCCGGACATAGGTGCCTTTGCCGCAGCGGGTTTGGAACATCATCTGATCAGAGGTTGGCGTTCCGACTATTTCTAGGTTTTCGATCCTCACCTCGCTTGCTTCCAGTTGGGGATCGATGCCTTTTCGGGCCAGATCGTAAGCCCGTTTCCCTTGAACTTTCTTGGCGGAATATCTTGGAGGAACCTGTAATATCGTACCAGTGAAATTAGTAAGAGCCGCATTAACTGCATCTTGTTGTGGGCGGCTGTCGCTGGTGTTGATGACTTCGCCCTCGCTATCGTCAGTATCGGTTTCGATACCCCAGGCGAGCGTAAAACTGTATGATTTTATGCGATCTACCAGAAATGGAACTGTTTTGGTGGCCTCACCAAAAGCAATCGGTAAGAGACCGGATGCTAAGGGATCTAGAGTGCCGCCGTGTCCAGCCTTGGCAGCGTGAAATAAACCTTTGACCTGATTGAGAGCTGTGGTGGAGGTCAGCCCGATTGGTTTGTCTAGCGCCAACCAGCCATTGATGTTTTGTCCTTTTGTACGCCGTGTCATGGCTAGTCGCTCTCGTCGCGGTCAAGATCACGGCGAACCGCATCAGATGTCAAAAGTTGGTTGATTTTTCCAAAGGTATTGAACGTTGTATCGAGCTCAAATCTGAGTTCTGGAATGTGTCTTAAAATGACCAGACGGGCCAGGCGGCCGCGAATAAATTTTCGGTGACGCTCCAATGCAGCAACCACGGTTTCTTCGCGCTCGCCCGCCAGAGGCAATACAAATACTTTGGCGACGGAAAGGTCGCGGTTGACAGAGACCTCTAAGACAGTAATGGCAACGCCTTCGAGGGCGCTGTCTCTGACTGGGTTATCAACAAACAATTCAGCTAATGCATGGCGCACAAGTTCACCGACGCGCAATTGTCGTTGAGTGGGGCTTGTGCTCACGCCTGAACGTTTTTTACGTGGCATATGACCTGAAATCAGAAGAAAATCTTGGATTTTTACTAAAGCTGCCTCTCGATGGTCTCCACCGAGAAGCATTCAATCGTGTCTCCGTCCTTAAGGTCTTCATAGTTCTCAAAGGACATGCCACATTCTTGACCAACCTTAACTTCCTTAACCTCGTTTTGAAAATGTTTGAGGGTTGAAAGTGATCCCTCGTGAATAACAATATTATCACGCAGTAGACGGACTTTCTGACCGCGGCGTACGACGCCATCTATTACTCGGCAGCCAGCAACCTTACCCACCTTGGAGATGTGAAAAACCTCCAGAATTTTGGCATTGCCAAGAGTTGTCTCGCGGATAGTTGGCTCCAGGAGACCGGACATGGCCGCTTTCACATCATCGATCAGATGGTAGATGACCGAATAGGTTCGGATTTCAGTTCCACTACGTACGCAAGCTTCACGCGCCTGAACGTTCGGGCGTACGTTGAATGCCAACATTACCGCCCCTGAGGCCTCGGCAAGAGTAACATCCGATTCGGTAATGGCACCAACACCGCCATGAATGACGCGAGCGGCGACCTCATCGGTGCCAAGATTTTCAAGGGCGTTAGAAATTGCTTCCACAGATCCTTGCACATCAGCTTTCACGATTATCGGGAATTCCTTTTTCCCGGCCTCCTGGAGTTGATCCATCATCTGCTCAAGGGTAATGCGCTCGCCGGCCCCTGCAACCGTTCTGTCGCGGCGTTTTCGTTGTCGGTATTCAGTGATTTCACGGGCACGGCCTTCGTTTTCCACCACGGCAAATCTGTCTCCGGCTTCGGGCGTTCCGTTGAGACCCAAAACCTCGATTGGCATCGAAGGGCAGGCTGAATTAGTGTTGTCACCATGATCGTTGACTAGCGCCCGGACTCGGCCCCATGCGGAGCCAAGTACAATAATGTCGCCAATATTGAGGGTGCCGCGTTGTACCAGAACAGTGGCAACCGGGCCGCGCCCACGATCTAGCCTTGCTTCCACAACTACGCCTTCGGCCGGCCGGTTCGGGTTAGCCTTAAGCTCTGCAATCTCAGATTGTAGGACAATGGTTTCGATTAATTTATCAAGGTTTGTTCCTTGCAATGCAGAAACTTCAACATCAAGAGTTTCACCGCTCATAGATTCTACGACGACTTCGTGCTGCAAAAGTTCGGTACGCACTCTGTTGGGATCAGCTCCCTCTACATCAATTTTGTTGATGGCGATGATCATTGGTACGTTGGCATCGCGGGCGTGATTGATAGCCTCGATTGTTTGCGGCATGACGCCGTCATCGGCTGCGACAACTAAAATGACGATGTCTGTAACACTCGCTCCGCGCGCACGCATTGCGGTGAAGGCGGCGTGGCCGGGGGTATCGATGAACGTGACTTTTTCACCAGACGGCACCGTTACTTGATAGGCACCAATATGCTGAGTGATGCCGCCCGCTTCTCCCGCGACAACATCTGATTTACGCAATGCATCTAGAAGTGAGGTCTTGCCATGATCAACATGACCCATAACGGTGACAATCGGTGCTCTAGATATCAAGTCGGCTGGATTGTCGGCCTCACCGTGCAACCCTTCCTCCACATCTGCTTCTGATACGCGCTTAACGATGTGGCCCAGTTCTTCAACAACCAGCTGTGCGGTATCCGCATCGATCACGTCATTGATCTGCAACATCTGCCCTTGTTGCACCAAAAATTTGATGACGTCGCCAGCGCGTTCGGCCATACGGTTAGCAAGTTCTTGGATGGTAATTTCTTCTGGAATTACGACTTCGCGTATGATTTTGGTTTGTGGCTCAATTTCTCCCATGGCCTGGCGGCGCTCACGTTCGCGGCGCCGGCGTATGGATGCGAGAGAACGCTCGCGTGGTGAATCGTTGAGTGCTTTATTCACTGTTAGCTTAGTACGGCGACGTTCCGGTGTTGTGCGGGTGCGGGCGGGGCGGGGCGTGGCTGGGCCTGCGCGCTTGCGTTTATCTTCGTCGGGTTCTTCGTTATCTGGCGTTGTGCTTGGCTTAGCCTCTTCGCGTTTACGTGCATTTTCTTCAGCGCGTTGTCGGCTTTCAAGATCAAGACGTTGGCGCTCGTCTTCTTTGACTTGACGGTTTTCGGCTTGGACACGCTCGCGCTCAAGATGGTCCTCTTCTTCCTTGCGGTTGACCGCATCAATCTGGGCCTGTCCGCGTTCTTCAGCTTCGCGGACCCGTGACTCGGCGAGGGCATGGGCACGGGCACCCTTTTCTTCGTCGGTTAGTGTGCGTAGTACGACGCCAGTATGAGATCTTGGCGTAGTTCCAGGCGGGGTGTGCGTGCTTCTTTCGTCCGACTTTGCAGTAGGTGTGGGCGCCACAGTTGGTGTCGCTGCTGTTGCTGGAGGTGCGGAGGTCTCGCTGATCTCTGCTGGCGCGCGGGTTGTGCGGGCTCTCTTCTTTTCGACCACGACCGTTTTTGATCGGCCTTGAGAGAAGTTCTGCTTTACACGGCCTAATTCACTAACAGGGCGCTTAAGACTTAGTGTCTTTCCTGCCGGTAGCCGCAGTTTTTTATCGCCGGTTTCTTTGGTTTCGTTCATCATTTACCACTATGGCGCCGCTTTTAATGTCTCATGCGGTGCTACTATTTGTGTCCCCACCATCGCAAAATGTCACATACCGAAAGACGGCAGACTTAACAGTTGCCGCAACCCGTCCGTTGGTGACGCTTGCATGTATCACATTTGGCCGACCCAATGCCAAACTCAATTGTTCGCAAGTAAAAGTATTTAGATAGAGTACGTTTGATGCCCCGCTTGCAGTGATCGCTGAGGCGATCTTGCGTTTTCCATCGTTGGATCCGTCAATAGCAGAAAGCGCAAGCGCCAGTTTTCCTAGAATTGCCGCATTGGAAACCTTGGTAAAACCTGTCATGACCGCACCTGCTCTTGTTGCCATCCCTAACGCAGCCAAGGCGCGATCGAGTAATAAGTTCTTTACTCTGTTCGCTAAATCATCGCAAACAGTTACGTCTCGTTTGAAGGCGTGCGGAAAAGCGCGAGTTTTTACTGCGCGATCAACGGCATCATGACGTGCGCCGACCCACGCGCCCCGACCAGGCAGGCGGGCCTTGAGATCGGGTACGACGAATCCATCCGGCGCTATGACAAAGCGGATCATGTCGTTCGTCGGCCGGTTCTCGCGAGCCACAATACAGAGCCGCTCATCTATGTTGCGATTTTTTGATATATCGTAAACCTCTCAAGTCCAGATCAAGTTAAGATCCGGGCGCCCTTAATAGAGCTTGCCGAATTTTCGAGTTCGGTCGAATCAGTGGTCTCTTCAATGACTTCATCAGCAGCCGTTGCCCCCAAATCTTCCTCGGTGATCCAGCCAACCGCGATGCGAGCGCCCATAATCAAATTTTCAGCGTCTTCACGGGCAACGCCAAATGCGGACAACATGCCGTCAAACTTTTTGACTTCCTCATCTTTTTGCTCGGTCCATCCGACAAGATCATCGGGTACACAGCCAGCGAGGTCTTCGATGGTCTTGACTTCATTTTCGCCAAAGGACACCAGCATGGCAGGGGTAATCCCGTCAATGTCTGCCAGTTCGTCTCCCACGCCGAGTTCGCGCCTACGGGCATCGAATTCTACTTCCTGAGCAGTAATATATTCGCTTGCACGCTGCTTAATGGCCTCTGCCATGTCGGCATCAAAGCCCTCTATTTCGACTATTTCTTCCACCGGCACGAATGCTAGTTCCTCAACGGAGGAAAATCCTTCCGAAGCCAGCAATTGTGCGATCACCTCATCTACATCGAGTGATTCCATAAACACCGCGCTACGGTCGTTAAACTCGATTTGCCGGCGTTCGGATTCTTCTGCTTCGGTAAGGATATCGATGTCCCAGTTGGTTAATTGCGATGCCAAGCGCACGTTTTGGCCGCGTCGCCCGATCGCCAGGGAAAGCTGATCATCGGGGACCACTACCTCAATGCGGTTTGCGTCTTCGTCGAGAACAACTTTAGTGACTTCAGCTGGGGCTAATCCATTGACGATAAATGTTGCAGCGTCATCATTCCATTGAATGATGTCGATCTTTTCACCTTGGAGTTCATTAACAACAGCTTGAACACGGCTGCCGCGCATGCCGACACAGGCGCCAATAGGATCAATTGATGCGTCCTTGGAAATCACCGCAATTTTGGCACGACTTCCTGGGTCTCTTGCGACTGACATGATTTCGATAATGCCGTCATATATTTCAGGCACTTCCTGCATGAATAACTTGGCCATGAATTGAGGGTGGGTGCGTGAAAGGAAGATCTGTGGACCACGTTGTTCGCGCCGCACATCGTAGATATAGGCACGCACCCGCTCACCAGTGTGAAATGTCTCGCGGGGTAGCAATCCATCGCGTCGGACAATGGCTTCGGCGCGGCCGAGATCGATCATGACATTGCCGTATTCAACTCTTTTGACCGTGCCTGAGACAATGTCCCCAACTCGGTGTTTATATTCTTCAAAATGACGTTCGCGCTCTGCATCGCGGACCTTTTGTATGATCACCTGCTTAGCGTTCTGGGCTGCGATTCGTCCAAAATCAAATGGTGGAAGAGCTTCAGCAATGAAGTCGCCTATTTGGGCTGCGGGATTGCGTGCGCGGGCTGACGTTAGGCTAATCTCAACTGCCTCAGAAGTTGGCTCATCAACCACTTCGAGTAACCGGGAAAGTTTCATTTCTCCGGTTTTCGGATCAATTTCAGCACGGATTTCGTTCTCAGCGCCATAGCGGGATTTTGCCGCTTTTTGGATGGCGTCTTCCATCGCAGAAATCACAATAGATTTGTCGATTGATTTGTCACGTGCGACGGCATCGGCAATCTGAAGCAATTCGAGGCGATTTGCGCTCACACCCAATTGTGACATTTTTTGTCTCCGATAGCTATTTTGCAACATCAGACGCGCCATCGCGGCGGTCTTTTTCGCGTTTCAGCAAGTTGTCATTCATGACCAGTTTAGCTGTATGGATTAGGTTAAATGGAATCCCAATAATCTGTGGCTCGTCGTGATCCTTTAGTTCCATTTCGATGCGGACTTCGCCATCACAAAACCCTTCGACTATGCCGCGAAATCTCTTGCGTCCAGCTAACATCTGCACAATTTCTATTTTGACTTCATAGCCGGCCCAGCGCTCGAAATCGCTTGGCCGCACTAATGGCCGGTCAACCCCGGGTGATGAAACTTCGAAACGATAACCTCCTGGGACCGGGTCTTCAATGTCCAGAAGCGGTGAGAGGGCGCGGGTGACTAAAACACAATCCTCTATTTCAAGAGTTCCATCATCTCGTTCTATCATAATCTGTAGAATTGTTCCGTCTTGCCCACCAATGTGAACGCGCACTAGGCGGTAGCCAAGATCCTCGATTACTGGTTCAGTCAAATGTGCGATGCGCGCAGCGGCGCCAGTTTCCGCGCACAGCCGCTTGTCGACGCTAAATGCATCTGCATCGTCTTTTGCCAAACGGTTGGTTTGCATTGCCATATTCCGAGGGCTTGTCCCAATACGAAAAGAGCGGGTCAAAGTAGACCCACTCGCAACGAAATTTGAACGCTGTGATGAATTGGTCAAGGTATATGTCTGTCTTGCAATGAATGCAAGAACAACGTCGACGGCTACTGGCAAAATTTGTAGGGTAGGTTAATCAGCGCTTCTTTGGAAAGTCAGATAAGCAGATTTACGCCCTGCCTCATCCGCCTTTTTTTCGTAGCGGGTGGGTGGCCAATCTGCCGGCCGGTAACGCCAATCCTCAGCGCTAGATGCTTGCCACTCGAATTTAGCACAGCCGTGAATGTGTACCATGATCCAGCGTTGATAGTCGGCGATGTCGCTGGCAATGCGCAACTGGGAGCCGGGTTTCATGGCGCGGGCCAGAGAGGCGAGAGTGGCGGCGTTAATAAGGCGGCGTTTGTGGTGGCGCGCTTTTGGCCACGGGTCAGGGAATAAAATGAAAACCCGCGCCAAGCTTTGGGGCTTCAGGGAATCTAAAAGGTAGCGTACATCGTCGTGGTGGATGCGGACATTGCTAAGTTGGTGACATTCTATGGCAACCAATAGCTTTGCGACCCCGTTGATGTAAGGTTCTGCCCCGATGAATCCTATGTGAGGATTCTGGATGGCTTGCCAAACAAGATGCTCACCGGATCCAAAACCTATTTCCAGCCACATGGGTTGCGCGGGATTTGCAAACAGTTCTTTTGGAGTGATTTCACGGCCAGCATGAAGCTTGATTTCTAATTCAGGTAACTTAGTTTTGAGCAACCCAGACTGACGTCCCCTGAGTCGATGCCCGCGCAGACGGCCAAAAGATTGAAGGCGGGATTGCTGGGCTGATGGATGCTCTATGTTATTCTGATGGTGCATGTTATCTGCGGGCTGCACGTCGAGGTTAAACGACTTGCATGCTGGAGATGCAGGCTTAATTTTTACGTCAATGCAGCACAAATATTTTCGGCTAGACCTACGTCTTCCCAAGAAAATCCACCGTCGGAATCAGGCGCTCGGCCAAAATGGCCGTAGGCCGATGTGCGCTCATAGATGGGGCGGTTCAATTTCAAATGCTCGCGAATGCCGCGCGGGGATAGGTCCATCACTTCATTGAGTGCGCCTGCCAGCTTAGTAGGATCAACCTGAGCATTTTCTCCAAGGCGAATGTGAAGGGACAGTGGTTTGGATACACCAATCGCGTAAGCGATTTGAATAACGCAGCTATCTGCTAGGTTTGCCGCGACGACATTCTTGGCTAAGTAGCGGGCAGCATAAGCGGCCGAACGGTCTACCTTGGTTGGATCCTTGCCCGAAAATGCACCGCCGCCATGAGGGGCTGAGCCACCATAAGTGTCAACGATGATTTTCCGCCCGGTTAGACCACAATCGCCGTGAGGTCCGCCGATGACGAACTTTCCGGTCGGATTGACGTAAAAATCATCCTCGCTACACATCCATCCTTTTGGCAGGACACTTTCTACGATAGGTCGTACGATTTGACGTACATCATCTTGTGATACGCCTTCGAGGTGCTGGCTAGAAACCACGACTGAAGTTGCGTGAACTGGCTGACCGTTTTCGTAAAGTAGCGTAACCTGGCTTTTCGCGTCAGGACCGAGCCGAGTTTCCTGGCCGGAATGTCGCAACGCTGCCATATTTTGTAAAATCTTATGTGCAAAATGAATAGGTGCTGGCATTAGCTCTTCGGTCTCGCGGCAGGCAAACCCAAACATCAAACCCTGATCGCCCGCGCCTTCATCTTTGTTGCCCGAGGCATCAACACCCTGAGCAATATCTGCCGATTGCTGATGAACTAGGCAAGAGACTTTCATATTTTGCCAATGAAATTCATCCTGTTCGTAACCAATTTCACGAACACAGCGTCGTGCAACCAGCTCCATTTTTTCGGCGTCTATGTCCTCTGGGCCGCGCACTTCACCGGCCAAAACCACCAAATTACTCGTGGCCAGCGTTTCAACGGCAACGCGTGACTGACTTTCGGCTGTAAGAAAAGCATCGACGATCGCGTCAGAAATTCGGTCGCACACTTTGTCCGGGTGCCCCTCGGAAACGGATTCGCTTGTAAATAAATACGAGTTATTGCTCAAGAGAGGCTCCATAAATTGGTTGTTATTAGGTTGATGTAAGATACTAGCTTTTTGCAGGCATAGAAGGAAAGGTCAAGAATCAATGGTATCTGCCGGTTCTCGATTGTTCTTTTTGTTAGATGAGAGAGATCGAGATAGATCAACAAGCGCCCGCATGGCGCGCCATTTTCTTGAATTTTGTTGAGGTGGCGTAGTAACAAAAGATTTTGAGAGTTTTTCAGATTTGTCTATATTGCGTGGGTAATTTTTTCACGGTACCGGGAGATATGATCTCGTTATATAGAAATCAGCGCCTGAGGTCTGTGCTCACCTGGCGCTCCTGATATGGATCTGGAATACCGATTTGCGCTAGAATATCTCTTTCAAGCGCTTCCATGCGCTCGCGCTCAACGTTGGTATGATGATCAAATTCAAACAAATGTAGTGTGCCGTGTACCAATAGGTGGGCGATGTGATCAGACATTGGTTTTAGTTGTTCCTCTGCCTGGTTTGACACGGTAGCGAAGGCCAAAGCGATATCGCCTAGCATTGGCGGATCGGACGAAAAGGCTAGAACATTTGTTGGCTTATTGATGAGTCGATAGGTCTTGTTAAGTTGTTGGAGCCGAGCGTCGCTTGCAAAAAGAATACTGAGTTCTCCGTCCTGACGAAAGTCGACCGCGCGCAAGGTGTGGGTGATTGCAGTGTGGCATAGTTCAGACAAGCCATTGATTGATGTCCACGCATCGTCTTCGAGTTGAATTTCGATAGTCACATCAAATTTGTCATTGTTGGGGTCAGTCATGGCTAGCTTTGTCACCGCTGGTTTTCTCATAGGCCTCCACGATGCGTGAAACGAGCCCGTGCCGGACGACATCGGCGGATGAAAATCTGACTTCACAGACATCCTCGATGTCTTGTAAAATTCTCATGGCTTCAACCAAACCGGACTGGGCGGGATTGGGTAGATCAATCTGACTTGGATCTCCAGTCACCGCCATGCGCCCATTTTCTCCTAGTCGGGTTAGAGCCATCTTCATTTGCATGCGGGTACAGTTTTGTGCCTCGTCAAGAATAATGAACGCGTTTGCCAGAGTGCGCCCACGCATAAATGCCAGCGGTGCAATTTCGATTTGTCCACTTTCGAGTCCGCGTTCCACCTGAGTGGTTGGCAGGCAATCATAAAGTGCATCATAGAGCGGGCGTAGATAGGGGTCGACTTTCTCTCGCATATCGCCAGGTAAAAACCCTAGTCTCTCGCCAGCTTCAACAGCCGGACGTGAAAGAATAATTTTATCGACCTTGCCAGATTCAAGAAATGAGGCAGCAACTGCAACGGCAAGATAGGTTTTTCCAGTTCCAGCCGGTCCCGTACCGAGTACGAGGGAGGTATCGTTCAAGCGGCGGATATAAGTGTCTTGTGTTGGTGTGCGCGGTTGAATGATGCGTTTCCTGGTGCGTACCATTGCTAGCCCATCGCGCTCACTTGTGTGTTCTGGGATGTGGTCAACAAGCCGAAGGGCACCGTCAACTTCGCTCAGACCAACCTCCAGACCTTGTTCTAGGCGGTGATAAAGGTCTTCTAGTACCCGCTTGGCCCGTCCAATGGCATGGGCCTCACCTGTCAGCGCCACATGATTTCCGCGCGCGGTTGCGCGGATGGAAAGGCGCTCCTCGATCATAGCTAAATTCTGATCGTGTTGACCGAAGAGGTCGACAAGCAAGGCAGTATTTTCAAATGCCATGGCCTTTGCGCTATTTTCAATCGGCCCGGCGTTTGCTCGGCGATTAGAGCCGGTGGGGCTCAATGTGATGGGCCTTCCGGTAATATATTTGTGTTGGCAGGTGCCTTCTCGGAGAGGTTATCTTCATACTCAATAGATGCTAGAGTGCCGGCAAGACTTTTGCCGCCGGCGGATGAAATCACGACTTCCACTATTTCCCCTAGGTGCTCGGGGCTGGTTTCTACATGAACTGATTGCTGGTAGGGGGATCGTCCGGCGAGCTGACCAACATGGCGCCCCGGCCGGTCAAGCAACACCGGCAGCTTGCGGGCAACCATCGATTTATTGAACTCCTCCTGCTGCGCGTTCAGTAGTGCTTGTAGTCTTTGAAGCCGTTCATTCTTACTTTCTTCGTCAACCTGAATATTGAGCTCGGCAGCCGGAGTGCCGGGCCGAGCAGAATATTTGAATGAATAGGCCTGTGCATAATTTGCGGTTTTTACCAGATCGAGTGTTGCAACAAAATCTTCCTCTGTTTCACCAGGGAAACCGACTATAAAATCACCAGATAAGGCAAGATCCGGTCGCACGTTTCGGAATCGATCTATTGTTTCGAGATATTCCTCTGCGCTATGGCGTCGGTTCATCGCTGCCAGCATTTTATTAGAGCCAGACTGAATTGGTAGGTGTAGATATGGCATCAGCTTTTCTAGGTCGCGGTGGGCAGCGATCAGTGAGTTGTCAACATCGCGTGGATGGCTGGTGGTGTAGCGGAGACGATCAAGGCCATCAATTCGCGCAAGTTGAAATAATAGCTCTCCCAGTGACCAGGAGCGGCCATTTGGGCCTTCACCATGATACGCGTTGACATTTTGGCCCAGTAGTGTGATTTCGCGCGCACCAGATTGGACTAGCCTACGGGCCTCGGCCTCCACTGTTTCAACTGACCGGGAGAACTCGGCGCCGCGTGTGTAGGGGACAACGCAAAAGGTGCAAAATTTGTTGCAGCCTTCCTGAATAGTCAAAAAAGCTGAAGGTGCGGCACGTGATTTTAGTGTCGGATTCTTGCTCAGAGATGCAAATTTATCCTCGATTGGGAAGTCGGTATTGATTGCCGCCTTACCTTCGCGCGCGGCGGTTTCAGCCAGTGTGCCTATGAGGTGATAAGCTTGGGGGCCGACGACAACGTCAATTGAAGGTGCGCGGCGAACCATTTCCTCACCTTCGGCTTGAGCTACACAGCCAGCAACGGCGATGGTTGTGTGCTTGCCACGCGCGCGTCGGCCTTCCTTGATCAAACGAAGACGCCCGAGTTCGGAGTAAACTTTTTCGGCTGCTTTTTCGCGTATGTGACAGGTGTTGAGGATCACCATATCGGCATCTTCAAGCTGCGTGGTTGGTTCGTAGCCATGGTGTGCAAGGGTCTCGATCATGCGATCCGAGTCATACACATTCATCTGACAACCATATGTTTTGATGAAAACTTTGCTCATATTGGTCAGGTTTGTCCAGATTGTTTCAGAAAATGTTCTGTAACGCCGCGCTAGGTTGTATGCAATCGGCAGACCATGGAGCAAGGTCCAGATTGTGAAAGAGCTGCTTCATTATGATGGGAGTAGGGTGCTTGTGGCACCCTGGTTTTGTTGGTCAGGTTCTGTTTGAATCTGAACAGGGCGACCCAGAAGCGCACTTAGGAAGCCAGATCTTACGCGCGCTTCACAATAGGCCGCAAGTTGCTTGCGATTTTCGAACTTAGAAAGTGTGACTGGAGCGTGGAGAATAATTTTTACGTCAATCGGCCCCAAACACAAAAGTTCCCACACATGAGGCACCATAGACATGTCCCCATACCAGGCAAATTTAGGACGAAGAGGTCGGTCAATTGGCAGGCCATGCAAGTGGGTGTAGGCTAGAGAGACCGGCTGCAATCGAATCTCGTCGCCGCCTACTAGCCGGTGGGAAGCGACAGAGAACAATGGCGTGCGGAATGGCAAAACACGGTTTCCATCACTTGAGGTGCCTTCGGCAAACAGAACAATTCGCTCTTTCAAATCGAAGCGTTCTTGAATTTGGTGTTTGGCAGCTATAGCTTGACGCGGATTTTTACGATCAACGAATACGGAGCGCTGGAGTTTTGCCAGAATGCCAAATCCAGGCCAGCCAGCTACTTCCTTCTTGGCAATAAAGGTGATGTTGCCAAGTGCGCCAAGAACCGAAATATCGAGCCATGAAATGTGATTGACGGTAAGTAAAGCCGGGCTGGGTACCAGAGACCCCTCAATGTCTAGTTTTATATTAAGCAGCTGCAAAATTATCCGGTGAAATATATGGGGTAGCACGTGCACCTTAGACGGGAAAAATTTCAAGATCGGGAGATGTACCAGCGTAAACCCTACCGCGATGAGAGCTAGGATACCCAGAGTTGCTGCCGCTTTAATTATCGTCATGGAGCTGAGGCGATCTGATCTGTAATGTGCATCACCATATGCTAGGCATCACTCTTCTGATCCAGCGGAACTCCGTAAAGTTCGAGGCGGTGGTCTACAAGACGGTAGCCCAATTCTCGGGCTACGATCTCCTGCAGGTGCTCAATATCGTCATTGCTAAACTCAATGATTTCGCCAGATTGAATGTTGATCAGATGGTCGTGGTGCTCTTCTGAGACCTGTTCATAGCGCGAGCGGCCGTCACGGAAATCATGGCGCTCAAGAATACCCGCATCTTCGAAGAGTCGTACGGTCCGATATACCGTTGCAATCGAGATGCGTTCGTCGAACGCAGCGGCGCGGCGGCGAACCTCCTCAACGTCTGGATGATCTTCCGCGGCGCTTAATACATTCGCAATAATACGGCGCTGTTCGGTCATCCGCATGCCCTTGGCAATGCAGAGTGCTTCAAGTTCTGTGATGTCTTGATAGTTTGAAATCCGATCAACCCCCTTCAGTGCCGATGCAAAATGCATCTGAATGAAGATCTGTCCAATTTATGGATTTAGCGGTAGCACGTCTACCTTAGCTTTCAAGAAATGCCGTAAAATGATTGCATCAACTTTTGTCTCGTGTCCGTAATAATTTTGACGTCGTCCGATTTCTTCAAATTTGCATTTTTCATAAAGCGCTCGCGCAGCAATATTTTCACTCGAAACTTCAAGAAACAATGTGAATGCGCCTAGGTATGTGGCATTCCGACATGCGTGTGATAACAGCGATTGAGCTATCCCACGGCGCTCATGGCAAGGATCGGTTGCTAGGACCAAGATCTCGGCCTCATCACCTGCCACACGCATTATGACCATGCCGATGATTGAGCCCGGTCGTTCAGACGATTCCGCTAGTGCTGCGTTGGTGTTTGGCTGTTGCAGTAAGGTGCGAAGTTCTTCAACTGACCAGCCACGGGAAAAACAAGCACCATGTAGTGCGGATATTTGCATAGCATCCGCAACAACCGCACGGCGAAGAGAGATGTTTGGTTTGGAGATGACGGGGATCATGAAGTTGTTACATGGTATCGTTTGACGAATTTGCGCGTAGAGATGGAGTGGTAGGCAGCTTTGCGTCGGGTGGGCGGATATAGAGAGGTTCGGCGGGCGTGTCCATCGGATCACGAGTGCTTGCCAATTCAGCCAGCAGCGCTGCGGTCGGGCGCGGAGGCATTCTTGCTGTTAGTTCTAAATCTAAATTGATAATGGTGGTCGCGACCTCAGTGGCACCTGGACCGATCATTAATGTGCGGTCATGTCGCACAAATTTGGCCAACTCATCTGGAGAGCACAGGGAAGGCTGGCCACTTATGAGAAGGTTCGTCCCAACAATGGCTACTTCATGCAGCCCCCTTCGCGCATTCAGAACGGCAATGCGCTGTACTTTTTCACCAGTTTCGCGTTCATCGGCTGCGGCCAGTAATTCGAATGTGTTGATTGCTAGCGCATTGCCGCTTGAGGCGAGAGCAAGCCCGCGTACGGCTGAAAGCCCAACTCGTAGTCCTGTGAAATTACCAGGCCCTTGGACCGCGGCGAACCGATTTATTTCCTGAGGTGAAATGTCCGCCGCGCTCAGAACCTTGTGGATGGTGGTAAAAAGCATTTCTGCATGACCGCGCACCATCATATCTTCGTGCATGCAAACAAGTTTTCCGTTGGAGCGGTCGCCTTGCCATAGTGCGGCGCCACAATAGTTTGATGCGGTATCGATGGACAGTGTTAGCATTTATTGTTTTTGCAAGTTGGCGGCAGGGCGGCGAGTGGATAAATGGAAGTAAGATAGCTCAACGCTCTTTGCTCAGACCGCTTGAACTTCTTCAACAGCGGGTAAAAAGTGACGCAACAGATTTTCGATGCCGTGCTTGAGCGTCATTGTTGAGCTTGGACATCCGGCGCAGGCGCCGCGCATATGAAGATAGACTATACCCTTAGAGAAGCCGCGAAATACGATATCGCCGCCGTCCTGAGCGACTGCGGGGCGGACCCTGGTGGCGATCAGTTCCTTGATAGTATTGACCGTTTCGGTATCTTCTTCATCGAAGAATTCTTCGTCCGTATCGTTTTCGGTGGCAGATTCATTGTGCAAAGTCGGTTCTTCGGAGAGATAATGGTCCATAATCGCACCGAGAATTGCTGGTTTGAGGTGAGGCCATTCGCTGCCAGCCTTGGTGACCGCGATAAAATCGTCAGCAAGGTAGACACCAGACACGCTTTCGATGGCAAAAAGTCGTTGAGCTAATGGTGACTCGGACGCCTGATCCAGATCGCGATAGTCACGCGTTATTCCCTCCAACACCGAGCGGCCAGGTAAAAACTTCAGAGTTGCCGGATTGGGCGTAGTCTCGGTTTGAATGAACATGGTCAAGCCTTTCGTTCAGGCGCTGAGTGTACACATAACAGATATATAGGCAGAAAGTATCACTTATGCCAGTGCTTCGATGTCTTCGTCTTTCAGATCGCCAGGTACGATGGTGATCGGAATTGGAAATGAGCCTGCCAACGCGCCGGCAAAAAGCGAGACAAGGGGGCCAGGGCCATTGGCCTGCGTTCCTGCACCAAGAACCAGAAGCGCAATTTCGTTGTCTTCTTCAATCAATTGTGTGATTTGCTGGGCGGGTTGGCCTTCACGAATAACAAGTTCTGGCGTTTGTCCGGCTGAGGCCTCAATCTCGCGGGAAAAATTCTCCAAAACCCTTCTCGCCTCGGCCTCAGCTTCCTCGCGCATTACCCGCTCAACACCTAACCAGTGTTGAAAGTCAGCTGGCGTAATTATTTTCACGATCATCAAGCGTCCGCCAGTATGAAGCGCCCTGCGGCTGGCATAGCGAAGGGCGCGGCTACATTCTGCGGTGTCATCGACCACGACCAGAAATTTTCGTTTCCGCTCGCCAAGGTAACCTTTGTTTTTGCGGTCTGCCACAGAACTCATGTTGAAACAGCCAGCATTTCAGTGAGAATATCCCTAAATGAGTATCCGCTCATGATCCAATAAAACCCATGATCTGCTTGGTATCGGCGATGATGGGTGCTGCAATGCCTCTTGCGCGGTCAGCGCCATGGGACAGAATGCGGTCGATTTCGGCGGGATCTTCAATGAGTCGGCGCATTTCCTCACCGATGGGACTAATCTTGTCTACGAGTAGATCGCTAAGAAACGACTTGAACTGAGAAAACTGAGAGCCGCCAAATTCATTGAGTACGGCCTCACGGCTCTGCCCACTAAGGCCAGCATAAATATCTATCAGATTGGTAGCTTCGGGACGGCCTTCCAATCCGTGTTCATCGCTAGGTAGGGGGTCTAGGTCGGTTTTGGCTTTACGTATTTTCTGTGCGATCAAGTC
>Ga0302127_10000561_pt1 | contig 20844 bp, 17 predicted proteins | sample CB4_SCM_MG_FD_204452 | JGI IMG/M metagenome (GOLD analysis project Ga0302127, IMG submission 204452) | Marine microbial communities from Western Arctic Ocean, Canada - CB4_SCM | ecosystem: Environmental > Aquatic > Marine > Oceanic | place: Canada: Western Arctic Ocean | collected 2017-09-24
ATGGGTTCGTAAACATTACCATCTATGATGTAATGGGCAAGCCTGTAAAGCATTTGGTAAATAGCCAACAAAATTCAGGTTTTAAATCTATTCAGTGGGACGCTACCAACGATACAGGACGGCCAGTGAGTGCTGGTTTGTACTTATATACAATTCAGTCTGGAGACTTCAAGCAGACGAAAAAGATGGCACTGCTGAAATAACACTTAAACGGAAGCATAAAATCATGAAAAGATTGAGAGATAGCCAATTGAAAAACACTATCCTTACATTATTATTCTTATCATTTAATTATTTAAATGCAATTGTTAACGGCAACTTCGATGGTGATGACTCTGCCTGGACTACGTGGATCGTTAGCGGGGACGTTGCGCTTGACCTTGATTACACAGAAAATGGTCCAACCGGGGGAAGCGATGAAGCATTAAGAATATTGGCATCAGACTGGGGAAATGGTGGTATATATCAGGCACTAAACCTGGAAGGAAACAAAGTATATGAACTTTCAGGTCTATTCAAAGGGATTGGCTGCGATCAAAACTGGATGGAAATTTCCATTCTTGATTATGAACCCCAGCAGGGAGTGGATATTGGAACAGATAATATGATTGTGGAACAGCATTTTTGGCACTGTGAAGCATCCGCTTCGTGGAACTGGGATACGAATTTTTCAAACTCGTGTGGTTCAAACGCTTATATGCCGGGGTCTCCTCCCGGTGTTTTTATGGTCCCCGTAACCGGGGTCTATTATCTATTGATCAAATCAGGTGGTGTTGTATCTGATGTCATGTTCGATGATCTAAACCTTGAAATTATAGATGATGGGCCTCCTGAGATTGAATGGGTTTTAGTATGGTCTGATGAATTTGATTCTCCGAATATAGATATGGACAAATGGAGCTACGATGTTGGGTCCGGTAATTGGGGATGGGGGAATGGTGAAGCACAATATTATACCAGTAATTCTAATAATTCTTTTATAGAAAATGGGAATTTGGTTATACAGGCTCTTCTTCAGAATTATGGTGGTGCCAATTATACATCCGCGCGTATGGTAACAAGAAACAAAGCTGACTGGACTTACGGCAAGATTCAGGTACGAGCAAAATTGCCAGCGGGGATTGGCACATGGCCTGCCATATGGATGTTACCTACTAATTATGTATATGGTGGATGGCCGAATAGTGGAGAAATAGATATAATGGAGGCTGTGGGACACGTCCCGGGAGTAATTCATGGAACTGCACATACAGACCTATATAACTGGTTTGATGGCAGCCCTCCACCAGGTGGGCAAATAACAGTTAGTGATTATAATAATCAATTTCATGATTATATACTGGAATGGACTGAGAATTATCTCAAATGGTATGTTGATGATACACATTATTTTACATACTCAAACAATAATCAGGGCTGGTCCACATGGCCATTTGATCAAGATTTCCACTTATTATTAAACATAGCAATAGGTGGAACATGGGGAGGACAACAAGGAATTGATGATAGCATATTCCCGGTTCGGATGGAAGTTGATTATGTAAGGGTCTATGAGGCATCTTCCGAACTCTCGTCTCAAGCAGGAACAACACCTAATACTTATAACCTTCAAAGCAACTATCCCAACCCGTTTAACCCCATCACTACATTGAGCTACAAACTACCAGAACAAACCCACGTAACACTTACGATCTACGATTTGGTCGGTAGAGAAATAGTTAGGCTTGTAAATACGACTCAGGGAGCAGGTGTTAAATCAATCCAGTGGAATGCGACTAATAATACAGGTCAGCCAGTCGGCGCAGGGCTCTACCTTTACCAGATACAGGCGGGAGGCTTCATACAGACTAAGAAAATGCTTCTTTTAAAATAATTCAGTTAAAAAGAATATGGTTTACTAGCACTTCAATATCAAAAGCATCTATTATTCTATCCCTATTTATATCAAATCTAAATAGATGGAACACGTCTGATTCTGAATTATTTAATGAAATATAGTCAACGAAATAATTTAAATCTATAATATTAATTTGGTCATCCAGATCGGTATCACCGGGAATGAGATTTGTCTCAAATTTCCAGTTATTTTTTCTAACTTTATAGCAATGGCTATTAGACGGATATTGAATTTCAAGGACTATATTTTTATCATAATCAACTTCAGTGACAATTGCGCCTTGGTTATTTATTGTCCCCCAGTTAATAAGAGTATTGTCATTAGGCAATCTTTGTACGCTTCCCATTGCTAACCCAACATGCCCATCGGGTTGGACAAAATCCCAAATGAGATTAGCAACTTTTTCATTTTCATCAATTTCATATTCTAATGCTCTTGAAAGAGGTGGAGCATGACTATTTCCATTATCATAAAGGGTGATATTCCCATTTTGGATTCTTCTCACATCATGCTGTTTGCTAAAACCATTGCAGGAGTCATTTGTAAATATAAAATCATTATTAGGGCCACCTAGGTACCAAATAACATCACCGCTATTTCGATCAATCTTGAGGATTTCACTACTCCTCCTGTTGGAAATAAGTATATTTTCATCTAAATCTATATCAATACTGTTCCCATGCATCCATGTAATATTATTAGCAGTCAAATTTAAATTTGTATAATCAGCAATATTTAAGTGATCCCAAGCATTCCATTCAAATATAAGGTTGTGATTTAAGTCAAACTCCTGAATGATTAATAAATGTATTTTCGCATTAGGACTACCGTTAGCTACAATTGTACTCATATCCACAAATATTGAATCATAAGCCTGTAACAGATAGCCGCCATCATTCATAATTTGTATATCATGATAATCTGCATTATAACCACCTATACACTTTAAAGTATCCGTTTCGACCATATATTCATTTAATAGGATCCATGATTGATCAATCTTATTAAAATAAGATAGTTTATTTTGATTTACCTTAAAATCAAGACCTAAGGAGCCACTATTAATAAACCATGTAGGATTTAATACGGAGTCTATTACTGCCATATACCTTGGTTGAGCTCCCATGGTATGTATAAAAATATTTGCTGGGTATGGATTATTAAAAATGTTAACCTGAAAATTTGCATAATCTAGAGATTGAGAAAATCCCATTCCAAAAAAACATAGCAATGTTATGATGCGGTTAATCATATCAAAATCTACTTATCAACTCATAAGCATCAAACCCTGCTGGGTAATTCTTGATTTTATGTGCACTTTAATAAGGTTAATCCCACCAAGGATCAGATTTCGAAGATTCAGCTAATAATTTATTTACAGATCATTGCTTAATAGTTTTATAAAATTGATTTTAATTGTAATAGTCTTCCCGGCTGATTTTGAACAATAATCAGTGAATTCACTTTGCACGAATCAATTGCCAATTGAAATGAAGTGAGTAAATATTAATTTTTTAGGAGATTTGTTCCAGTGAAAATGTTTGATAAAATACAAAACAGGTTGAAAATGGCAAAACGGCCAATTCACCTTAGCAGGAATCCTTTGAAATTAAGTCGACTATCTGCTTGGCATAGCCCAAATAGAGATGAAACAAACCTCAAAACTAAGTGAAATTGTAAATCAATTCAAAAAAAGCCCATCTTTGTTTGATGGGCTTTTTTGATCACATTTATTCTATTATAATAAAAATTTCCTGCCAATACTCTACACAAATACATACCTGCACAGACAGGTTATACTGAAACAGTTAGAGTAATTTTGTGGAGGCGGGGAGAATCGAACTCCCGTCCAAAATAGAGTGATGTAAGACGTCTACATGCTTAGTCGTCCGATTGGAATCTTATTCTTCCTTTTATCAGCGACGAAAATCAGGAAGAACCAGCCTGCTAAATTTCATCCCGAAATCGCAAGCATTTTCGGGACTAGCCTATGTAAGTGACGCTCCTTGGGTTAAACCACAGACGCATTGAACCCGGAACGAACTACAGTCTAAGCTGCAGCCATGTAGCCGTAATCGGCAACTATAGGTATTGACAGATGATTAAGGAGGTAACTATCATCCTCCGCGTGCAGTCCGACATGTCTCATATCCCGTCGATACCGATCGCCCCCATTTTCAAAAAGCATTAAAAATTAAGGTGGTTCCAGAAACGAGAAAAGGCTTCTAGCGCCAACCCGAAGCCTTTCCAATAAAGCTGAAATTTTTGTTTATCAACTTTAACCTACTTGTCATCCTCTTTTATAAAAAATTCTTATTCATAAATTTTTACCAAAAAGAGGCCAACAATTATAGACCAAATTGAAAATTAAGCGCAACCTCTAAAGTAAATTATTTTTAACTTTTTTCAATGAAATCTTATTATGTTTATGTTATTGAGTTGGACCCCGCTGTTGCCGACCTGCGCAAGTTCAGAGCAAAAAACCCAAAATATATTAAAGGGAATGGCTGCGTTTATGTTGGGCAATCATCCAGAAAACCTAATATCCGATTTGAACAACACAAAGAAGGTTATAAATCCAATAAATATGCACAACAATTCGGATTAAAACTTCGACCAGACCTTTTTGAGAAATATAATCCGATTCCCACCCGGAAGGATGCGGAAGAAATTGAAGAAATGTTAGGTAAGGAATTACGAACACGCGGGTTAGGTGTATGGTTCAATTAATTAAATTATTTTATAAACAAATAAAGAAAAGTTTCGCTACATTTTTCCACTCATGAGCATCATTCGAGATAGAATAAAGGTCATCATCTTTGGAACTGACACCCGGGGCGGAAAACTGTTCGATGTTACCCTGATCTTTACAATCATATTAAGTATTCTCATAGTCTTGCTGGATAGTGTTGCAGAATACCATCAGAAATACGGTGAAATATTTAATGTTGCAGAATTGATTATTACTCTCTTTTTCACAATTGAATACTCTTTGCGTATTTATTGTATCCGTCGACCCGCTAGTTATATTTTTAGTTTTTACGGTATTATAGATTTTTTGGCAATCATCCCAACCTATATAAGTCTGATCTTTCCTGGTGCAGAAGTCTTTGCTGTAATTAGAGTATTACGTGTATTGCGGGTTTTCCGGGTGTTAAAACTGGTTCAATTTATGGGTGAAGCAGATTTGCTAGTCAAAGCACTAGTTTCCAGCAGACGAAAAATTTTCGTCTTTTTGTTTACCGTTATGAATGTTGTGCTCATTCTTGGATCAATCATGTATTTGATTGAAGGAGCAGCAGCAGGGTTTACCAGCATTCCCCGGAGTATCTATTGGGCCATTGTCACCCTCACCACGGTAGGCTATGGGGATATTTCTCCCATAACTAATCTTGGTCAAAGTATTGCTGCTCTCATTATGATTATCGGTTACAGTATCATTGCCATTCCAACGGGGATTGTTACCTCAGAGATTAATTTTATTTATAAGAAAACGGATAAAATCAAGTGTATTGTTTGCGAGGATAAAAACCAGAAATATGGCACCAAGTTTTGCTCCAATTGTGGATCGAAACTGACAAACCAGAAATAGCATTGCCTTACAACCCCAATAAAAATCCTATCAACCAATCCCGACAGCCACAGTCGGATAAAGATGATAAATGGATTGGTCAGTTCCTAAATGAAATACAAGTTGGCCACATCAGCACTCGTGACGGGAAACAGCCTTTTATTAATCCCACATCTTTTTGGTATAGCTCCAAAAATCACGAGATTTACTTCCATTCCAACGCTTATGGCAGAATGCGTTTTAATGCTGACCTAAATCCTGAAGCTTGCTTTGAATGTTTCAAATCCGGACGGCTTCTTCCATCCAACCTGGCCCTGGAAGTGAGTTTTCAATATGAATGTGTAATCGCATATGGGAAAATTCGTGTTATTGAAAACATGGACGAAAAAAGGAATGTGTTAAATGGACTTCTCCAAAAATATTTTGGTAAAATGGAATCCGGGAAGGATTACCGTCCCATCACCGATGAAGAATTGAAACAAACATCCGTTTATGGAATAAAGATAAATGCTTGGAATGGAAAACAAAATTGGGTTGAGCGCGCTGACCAAGCGGAAGAAAACGAATGGCCTGACTTGGATCCAAAATGGTTTGATTATTATTAGAAATATTTCTTCCAGGCTTCCGTTGATTCCGGCCAGCGGGCGGTGACTTTTTTCAAATTTGTCCAAAAATCAACACCGCTTTTCCCAGTCATATCCCCGTGACCATATTTCGATTCATTCCAGCCACCAAAGCTATAAGGTTCCCTTGGCACAGGAACACCTATGTTAATACCTATCATCCCCGCAGAAGCTGATTCTGAAATGGTTTTAGCTACTTGTCCTGATGTGGTAAACACGGCTGCCGCATTCCCATACTGATTCCCATTTTCAATCTTCATGGCATCTTCCAGGTTACTTGTCCGTATGATCGAAAGCACAGGGCCAAAGATTTCTTCTTTTGCGCTGGGCCAGTCTGGATCTACCCAATCTAAAATAGTAGCGCCTAGCCAGTACCCATCCTCATATCCTTCCGGTGGTGTTGAATTACGCCCATCAATCAAAACCTTAGCCCCCATTTTTTCAGCTTCATTAATATAGTTGGTGATACGTTCTAAAGCAGCTTTGCTTACTATGGCTCCCATGTCCACACCCAGTTTATAATTTTTTGCTTCTTCTACCAACTGATCAATGATCGGGTCCACGTCTGCCACACCCACAGCCACACTTGCAGCCATACAGCGTTGTCCCGCACTTCCCATGGAGCTGGCAAGTAATCCTTTTGCTGTGGAATCCTGGTCCGCATCTGGAACAACAATCATGTGATTTTTTGCCCCGCCAAGGCAAAGGGCTCGTTTACCATTAGCGGCGGATCGGGAATAAACGATCTTTGCCACATGGGATGAGCCTACAAATGCCACTGCTTTGATGTCCGGATGATCACATATGCCTTCCACCACTTCTCTGGCACCATTTACAATATTGAACACGCCATCCGGGAGGCCTGCCTCTTTTAAATATTCAGCAAGTTTGAATGTGGATAAGGGCGTTTGTTCAGAAGGTTTTAAGATGAAACAATTCCCGGTGGTAATGGCTAGGGGAATCATCCACAACGGAACCATAGCAGGAAAATTAAAGGGCGTTATTCCCGCCACCACACCTAGTGGTTCCTGAGTCATGGTACATGTAATTCCTACACCAACTGATGAAGAATCACCCTTCAATGCACTGGGTAAAGATGTGGCAAACTCAACTACCTCTTTCCCACGTAGAATGCTCCCTTTTGCATCCGGAATAGTTTTTCCATTATCCAAGGCAATTAATTCAGCCATTTCGTCCAAATTATTTTCAATGATAGATTTCAGATTAAACATTACTTCTGCCCTATCTCGGATATTTAATGCAGACCAGGATAGAAAAGCTTCTTGTGCTTTTTTAACTGCATAATTTAAATCGGCAAAGTTGGACTGGGGAACAGTTGCAATCTCCTTATCAAAGTAAGGAGATATCACTGAAATAGTTTTTTCAGATGTTGACGGATGGTATTTCCCATTAACCCAGTTTTGTTGAACGCCATAATTTTTGAATACTACTTTATTAGCCATGATAGTTTTCCTCTTTTTGAATAATATTTAGTTTCACACATAAACGAACTCAATGTGTTGGAATTATTTTTTTAAGAATATCAACGATTTTATCAATATGATCTTTTTCCACAATAATTGGTGGAGATAAAGCAAGGGTATCACCCGTTATTCTCAGTAACAAATTATGATTATGAAATCCATCGGTAAACACATCATAACCACGCGTACCAGGACTATCTTCTCTTGGCGACATTTCTATTCCGGCTACTAAACCTAAATTTCGAATATCAATTACATGGCTAGTGCCTTTCAGAGAATGAAGTGCTTCTTCCCAATAGGAAGCTAGTTCATTGGTGCGCTCAAATAAATTATCTTCTGAATAAACATCCAATGTGGCAATTAATGCTGCTGCTGCTATGGGATGGGCAGAATAAGTGTAGCCATGAAATAAGTCAATTGCTTTTACATCTCCATCTTGGAATGCATCATATATTTCCTTTTTTGCCAATACTGCACCCATAGGAATTGTTCCGCTGGTAAGCCCTTTCGCGCATGTTATTAAATCAGGTTCAACATTAAAATATTGTGCTGCGAATGGAGCACCCAATCGACCAAAACCTGTTATCACCTCATCAAAAATAAGTAAAATATCATGTTTCGTGCATATTTCTCTAACCCGTTCTAAATAACCTTTAGGTGGAACTAAAACACCGGTTGAACCGGCCAAGGGTTCAGTGATAAATGCAGCAATTTTATCAGCACCATGTTTTTCAATTACCCGCAGCAAATCATCAGCTAATTCTTTTCCCCATTCTGGCTGACCTTTGCTGAAGGCATTCTTTTCCAGATTGTGAGTGGCGCAAATATGATCCACGCCGGGAAGGAGTGAAAAATGTTTTTTATTCAGCGGTAAACCACCAACAGAAATACCGCCAAATCCAACACCATGATAAGCGCGTTCCCGTCCAATTAAAATGGTTTTATCAGTTTTCCCTCGATGTTGCTGATATCCTAAAGCGATTTTCAATGCAGTATCAACTGCTTCTGAACCTGAGTTTGTGAAGAATGCATATTGAAAGGCATCTGAAGGCGCCAAAGAAAGTAGTTTTTCTGCTGCTTGAAATGCCAGAGGATGACCCATTTGAAAAGAAGGTGCAAAATCCAATTTGGCAGCCTGAGTTTGAATTGCCTTTACAATTTTTTCATTTCCATGTCCAGCATTACAACACCATAATCCAGCTGTACCATCCAATACTTTAGTGCCATCAAGTTTTTTGTAATACATCCCTTTTGCTTCATTCATTAACCGTGGCTCAGATTTAAATCCGCGATTTGCAGAAAATGGCATCCAGAGATGTTCAAGATTTGTAGACATATTTCCCCTTTTTAAATATAATTTATTTTTTGCATCTAATGGTTTCGGAACCGAAACTTATTTACTGACTAATTCGTCCGTTTCCTTCTTTATATCACCGGTCCAATTATTGTCACGATTCGCGCCTAATGCATTCGCTTTTTTTGCGCGTCGCTTATCTGCCAAGTCATGGTGTGTTGTAAGATATTGTAATGAATGGCCTACAAACTCACGCACGGTTTTGAAGCCATGTTTTTCCATGAAGTTTGATAATCCTTCACACATTTCTTCAACCATCTCGTATCCCTGCAACATTACGCCCGTACATACCTGAACTGTGGAACTTCCCATTAGAATAAATTCAATTGCTTCACGGCTGCTTATAACACCACCAATACCTGATATTTCTGCGTCAGGAACGCCTCTTCCTATTTGCGAAACCATACGTAATGCAATTGGCTTCACGGCATAATAGGAATATCCTCCGGGGGTTGAATAGCCCTCCACCGTTGGCATTGGAGCCAGCGTTTCGAGGTCAATGTTTAATATGGATGGGATGGTATTAATTGCGGCAACTCCATCTGCGCCGCCTTCCATTGCGGCTTTGGCAGGTACTGTGATGTCTAAAATATCGGGTGTCATTTTGGCCCATATTGGCAAATCTGTTACCTCAGCAACCCAACCCGTTACCTCTTTAGCCATGTCTGGGTTTTGTCCCATGGCTGCACCCATACCTTCTTCAGGATGGCCATGGGGACAAGAAAAATTCAATTCAAACATATCTACCCCTGTTTCGGCTATTCTACCTGTTAATTCCTGCCATGAATCCTTATTGTATTTCTCCATTATAGAAGAGATTAACACTTTGTCAGGGTGCGCATCTTTTATTGCCTTGAATTCATCCAGCCATACTTCTAGTGTTCGATCTGAAATTAATTCTATATTTTCAAAGCCAATAATTTCACCACTTGGGGTTTTTAATTTTCCATATCGAGGGGCAACATTTATGACCGGAGTCTCTGTCAAACTTACCGTTTTTGCGGAAACACCACCCCAGCCATTATCAAAGGCCTTAATGATGGTTTTTGCATTAGTACTTGGAGGCCCTGACCCAATCACAAATGGGTTAGGGAATCTAATGCCATTTACTTCTATGCTTATATCTGCCATAAACTTCTCTTTAAATTAATTTGTTTTAAAGCTCAACCAATTTATCATAGGTCTCGGGACGTCGGTCACGAAAAAATTGCCAAGTTGATCTTACTTCATCAATCATATCCAGATCAAATTCGGCAACTAACAATTCATCATTATCTCTCGATGCTTCTACAATGATTTGCCCTCTTGGATTTACGAAATAAGATGTGCCGTAAAATTCACCCAAGTTCCAAGGTTTTTCTATTCCAACTCGATTGATACAGCCCATAAAATATCCATTGGCAGCGGCATGGGCTGGTTGTTCTAATTTCCATAAATACTCGCTTAACCCCGCAACCGTTGCAGATGGATTATAGACAATTTCTGCACCATTCAAACCAAGACACCTTGCGCCATCTGGGAAATGTCTATCATAACAAATGTAGACACCCACTTTTGCATATTTTGTTTCAAAAACAGGGTAACCCAAATTGCCAGGTTTGAAAAAATATTTTTCCCAAAATCCAGACGTATGGGGGATATGATTTTTCCGGTATTTCCCCAAAAAGGTTCCATCCGCATCAATAACTGCTGCAGTATTATATAATACACCGGCTTGCTCTTTTTCATAAATCGGTACAATAATAACCATATTATATTTTTTTGCATATTCTTGCATTTGTTCAGTAGTGGGACCAGGAATGGTTTCTGCAGAAGCATACCAGGCGTTATCCTGTCCTGGACAGAAATAAGGTGTACTGAATATTTCTTGCAGACATAAGATTTGGACACCCTGTTTACCCGCATCTTCAATCAATGGAATATGTTTTTGAACCATTGCATCCTTAATTTCTGCAATGGTTCCTTCTCCTTCCGTCATAGGAAGGCTCATCTGAATCAATCCAGATTTAATATTTCTAGGCATTAGCTTTCTCCTTAAAGTTTATTATTTCATACCACCATAAAGGCCGCGTTTTAAAAAATGCCCATCACCTTTCTTGCCTACGTATTCACAATTATCTATGATCACCTTCCCTCTAGAAAGAACGGTTTCCGTAAATCCTGTTACTTCAAATCCTTCATAGGTATTGTAATCTACATTCATATGATGGGTGCACGCATTATTCACACTAATTGTTTCTGTTCGATTCGGATCAAAAATAACAATATCCGCATCGCTACCCACAGCAATGGTTCCTTTTTTAGGGAAAAGACCAAATGTTTTTGCGGCAGCAGTTGATGTTAATTCAACAAATTTATTTAAGGAAATTCTTCCTGAATTCACTCCGCCATTAAAAACAAGGCTCATACGATTCTCCACACCGGGACCACCATTTGGGATTTTTGAAAAATCATCAATTCCCAACATTTTTTGATCCTTGAAACAGAATGGGCAATGATCTGTGGCAATAGACTGAAGGTCGCCAAATTTTAATCCTTTCCATAATTCATCCTGATTCCATTTTTCTCGAAGTGCCGGTGTCATAACATATTTAGCACCTTCAAATCCTTCTTGATCATAATAAGAATCGTCTAAAAATAGATATTGTGGGCATGTTTCAGCAAAGGCATGCACCCCTCGGTTTCGAGCAAGCATAACTTGTTCTAAAGCATCAGAAGATGATAAGTGAACAATGTAGATTGGGACTTGTGCAACTTCTGCAATTGAAATGGCGCGATGAACACCTTCTGCTTCCATTCGAGTTGGCCGTGTAATGGCATGGTATTTTGGTTCTGTTTTCCCTTTTGCCAGAGCCTGCTTTACAATTTCATCAATAACAATTCCATTTTCTGCATGCATACAAACAACGGTGCCATCTTCCCCTGCTTTGCGCATAGCACGATAAATGGTCCCATCATCTACATATAACACACCTGGATAAGCCATAAATAACTTGTAAGAAGTAACACCAGCATTAGCCAGCATTTTCATTTCATGAACACGATTATCTTCTAGATCGGTCACAATCATATGAAACCCATAATCGATGGCTGTTTTTCCATCTGCTTTTGCATGCCATGTATCTAATGCTTCCAGTGTAGAATGCCCTTTGGATTGAATGGCAAAATCAATAAGGGTTGTTGTTCCACCATGGGCTGCGGCAAGAGTTCCAGTTTCAAAATCGTCTGCAGATGTGGTGCCCCCAAACGGCATATCTAAGTGGGTATGTGGATCTAATCCACCGGGAAATAAGTATTTTCCAGAAGCATCAATGACTTCGTCTGCTTCTATTTCGAGTTTATCCCCTATAAGGGTAACTGTTTCATTTTTAATAAATATGTCAGCCAAATAATCATCAACTGCTGTAATGACACGGCCATTTTTAATTAGAACAGACATCGTATTATTCCTTATTTACGAATCATTAAAAATTCTACACACTTTGGGTGCTATTTCCCCAAGCGTTTAATCCTCTTTCTTCATCCGTCCCTGGAATTGTATTATCCAGTATCAATGCAGAAAATGCACCCACTGCCATCCCTGTACTTCCCAGTGTATTTAAAATATTGGCCAGCCAGCTAGGTTCAAACGCCATGGGGTGCTGACTAAAATATTCTGGAACAGATAAACCCATAAAAAATGCAAAGCCCAGGATAAATAAATTTCGTGTAGAATTAAGGTCAACAAATTGCAGATTGGATAAACCAACAGCCGCAATCATGCCGAACATTGCACAATACATTCCACCTACAATGGGTTGGGGAATTGTTGTAAACAATGCACCAAATTTAGAAACAGTCCCTAACAATATCATTAAAATAGCTCCCGCCTGAACAACTCTACGAGATCCAACGCGGGTTAAACCAATTGCCCCAATATTTTCACTATAGGAAGTAGTGCCGTTTCCTGAACCAAAAATCCCCGCTATTAAACACCCGATTCCTTCAAATGTGATGCCCCTATTTATTGTTTCTTTATCAGGAACGGGCGCTCCAGAAAGTCGGGCACAGGCATAATAATCCCCGATTGATTCCACTATGGATGCTATATATCCAGCCACCATGCCAACAATTGCTGCAGCACCAAACTGTGGGAATCCCCACTGAAAAGGATAAGGAATCCGAAACCATTGTGCGTCTTTCACGTTTGCCAAGCTTGTGTGTGCGGGATGTCCTGCAGGAAAAATGCCTAAAGCTGTACAAATAGCTGACACACCCCAGGCGGTCACTATTGCAAGCAGAATAGGATAAAGTTCAAACGTACGGTGTTTGCCACGGAGATATTGGCTGAAAAGAATTATCAAGAAAATCGTTAAGCCGCCAATAGGCCAATAGCGTCCTGCTTCCGGCGCACCAAATTTGAATAATGCTAAACCGATTAATGCAATGGTGGGTGCAATTGTTATGGGACCTACGAATCGTAATAAACGCCCCACCATACCACTAGCCCCAACAATAATTTCAGCAATAGAACCGGCGATAATGGCGCCTTGCACATGTTGCATGCGCACTTCCCAACCGGCATTGGCTAAAGCAGCCATTCCACAAATTGCAAATGTCGGCGCTAAAAAGGAAAAGGTTCCACCCTGAACAATGGGAAGACGGTTTCCCCAGGTTGTTTGAAGTAAGGTAGTAATTCCACTGACAAAAAACATAGTAGCAATTAACCAACCTTTTTGTACTGGGTCCTCTAACCCAAATGCCGGTGACAATAAAAGGGGAATGGCGACCGTTGAACCAAACATAGTTAAATAATGTTGGAACCCTAAAATAAGTGTTTCACCTAAAGGGGGGATATCATCAATATTGTATAGCAATGAAGTTTGATTCTCTTTCATATAAACCTTTTATTCATTTTTTTACGAGAAGAATTAATTTGAATGCTGTCTCCTATTCTTTTGTTTTGAATAGAATTCATTCTCTGTATTATACATAGAAAGTTAAACATACAAACGAAATGAAATCAGCCAAATTTTCTCATTACAAACAAATGCTAGATATTGCCATCCAAGAAGCTCAGGATGGATTGGATGAGGGAGGAATTCCCATTGGCGCTGCTCTGTTTTTGGAGAACGGGACTTTGCTCGGGAAAGGCCGAAACGGGCGTATCCAGAAAAGTGATCCTTCCCTACATGGAGAAACAGATGCTTTCCGTAATGCAGGGAGACAACGATCCTATTCCAATACCATCATGGTTACAACCCTGGCACCCTGCTGGTATTGTAGCGGGCTAATTCGACAATTCAATATAAAAAAAGTTGTTGTGGGTGAATCAGTTAATTTTTCCGGCGGTGTTGATTGGTTAAAAGAAATTGGTGTTGAAATTATTGACCTTAATTCTAAAACATGTATTACTATGCTTAAAAATTATATCCAGGGTAATCCAGATGTCTGGAACGAGGATATCGGAGAAGAGTAATTTTTATTCTTCATTTCCATACCACCAATCCTTGTTAGAATGGTCGTAATCAATAAATATATGTTTCGCTTCCCGGAACTCTTCTAATGCTTCGAGCCCGTGTTCTCGTCCGATTCCAGATTGCTTCATGCCGCCAAAAGGTGCTGCCATATTTTCCATTAAGGGGCTATTAATACAGAATGTCCCAGCCTGAATGTTATCTGCTGCCGTCAATGCTCGTTCAATATCCCGGGTGAAAATAGAGCATCCCAATCCATATCTTGTGGAGTTGGACATAGTGATTGCTTCATCTAGAGATTTTACTCGCTGTACCGGTATTACAGGGCTGAATGCTTCTTCCATAATAATTTCCATATTTGGCGTAATTTGATCAAACACGGTAGGTTCATAAAAATATCCTTTATCAAATTGATCCGACTTTTTTCCACCTGTCAACACACGGGCGCCTTCTTTTTTGGCTAGATCCACTTTATTGATTGTGTTAGACAACTGCATTTTGGATGACATGGGACCCACATCTGTCCCTATAGAAAATGGATCTCCAAGTTTCACTTTTTTGGCTTCTTCAACAAGTGCTTCCGTGAATTTGTCAGCAATACTGTCAAAAACATAAACCCGTTCTACGGAAGTACAAACCTGCCCTGAATTTAAAAAACCACCCCAGGCAGTCCCTTTTGCAGCCACTTCAATATCGGCATCATCACAGACAATGACCGGGTCCTTACCTCCTAATTCCAGAGATACTTTTTTCAAATTATCCGCTGCCAACCGAGCAATTCGTTTCCCAGTTTGAACAGATCCTGTAAAAGTGAGAATGGGCACATCGGGATGTTTAACCAATGCTTCACCTGCTTCTCCGCCCAAACCAGTTACAACATTCATAACGCCCGCTGGCATATCACCACCGGCAAGTTCAATCCAATGCAATATGGAGAGAGAAGTGATTTCCGACGGTTTCATGACGATGGTATTTCCAGCTGCCAATGCCGGTGCCAGCTTCCAACCCATGAGAGATAAAGGATAATTCCAAGGGATGATACAGCCCACCACACCATAAGGCTCATAGCGGACTAATGACATTGATTTTTCTACCACCGGTGCAACGATTCGACCCACATGATCTCGGGCCATTTCACTGTAATACTCAAGATATTCCGCCACATCTTCGATTTCACCTAAAGCATCCTCGAAAGGTTTTCCCATTTCGGATGAAATCGTTTTTGCGATTTCTTCCGCATGCTCTCTGGATTTATTCGCCATAGTGCGCATATAATCCTTTCGCTCACCTGCTGTTAACCGCCGCCAATCTCCGAATGCCGTTTTCGCTGCCGCGACTGCTTTATTTATATCTGCTTCATCGCTAGCTGGAACCTTTGCAATCACTTCTTCTGTGAATGGATTTTCCACATCGAATGTTTTGCCTGATTCTGCATCACACCAGGTATTGTTAATATAGTTTTGGGTATTCATTTTCTTACTCCTTATTAAATTTTTTCAATATCTCTTTTATATCCTTTAAAAATAATACAAATACTGCAACCGAGCCAAAACCAAGAACAAAAACAGTGATCCAGGTAAATATTTCCCAATAACTCATGATCGGTCTCCTTTATCAAAAATTAAACCGACGAAAAAGCCAATTAATGAAATCGGAACGGTGATGTACATAACAAATTCCTGCAGGAAATCTATTCCAAACCAATGAACAATATAAGTTTCCTCATCTAAATCAAATACACCATTCGTCATAATATAAATATTCAGGATGACGGTTGAAACTAATCCTAGTCCTGCACTCAAAAATCCTGCAAGCGGTTTTCTGAATTTTGGTACATACATTCCCAGCAGGATCGGCGCCAAAACACTTGATATTAAAATAGATGCCAAAAAAACCCAGAGACCCAGCATTTGATCAAATGAAATAGCCATAGCAAAGCCCAAGACCCAAGACAATAGTATACCATAACGGGTTGTTTTAATCAATTCCTTATCAGTAGCAGATGGTTTAAAAGCTGGTTTATAAATATCGTAGGCAACATTCCCGCCAGCAACAAGACAATAAGAATCCAATGTGGACATTTCCGTTGCAAGAACCCCAGCCAAAAAGAGTCCTAAAGCACCGGCTGGAAGTGCTGCCACCATGATCGTTAATAAGGCAGCATCGGGTGCAACATCAACAGGCAATGTTCCCTGGATAACAGCCACTTTTGCAGCCATGGCTAAAATGGTAATTATCCAATCGTAGGAACCCCAAATGAAGATACCAATCACCAGGGCATTTCTTACATTTTTATAAGATTTTGCAGCAAAAATACGCTGGTAAAACGTGGGTTCAACCAGAATTGATAGTCCAGTAGATGCATATATAATAATGAGCCAAATGGACATATCTCCCAGGGTATCAAAGTAACTGGGCTCCAATACCTTAATCATAGAATCAAATCCACCTATCAAATTCATAGCAAAGGGAAATGCCATAGCCAAGATAACACACATTAGGACAAACTGGACTGAGTCCGTGAGAGCAACTGCCCAAAATCCACCGGTGATGGTATAGATTAAGGCGATGCCGCCCAAAACCAGCATGCCCATGATAGGTTCCCAACCAAGAATAACGTCACCCAACATGCCAAACCCATAAAGGGATAAAGCAGGGAGAGAATAAATAAAAGATGTGACCGCCCCGACATACCGTGTTTTTTTTCCATAATATTTATCTAAAATGTCGGGAAGACTTTTGAAGTCTTCCTCCCTTAACCGGTGGGCCAGTAAAAATGCTGCTATCAAAAAGAATGCGTATGTAGGACGAGCATAGGCAAACCAAGCTACAACACCGTTGGTAAAACCTAATTGAGAATCCCCAAATAAGACATCAATTCCATAATAGGTAGAAATGAGAGTCGTGATTAAAAGTGGTGTTGTGAGCGATCGGCCCGCAAGAAAGAAATCTTCAAAATCAGAATGCTTTTTTGCAAACCAAAGCCCAACACCTATCATTCCCAGCAAATATAGACTAATGATTATATAATCAATTGTTGCTACTTCATACATGTGTCATGATACCCAATCTAAAAAACGAAAATATTTTGCAGCAAAAGGGAGAAACCAGGGATTTTTTTTGTAGAAGAACATCGTTTGGTGAGAAATTTCTTCATAAGGACTGCGATCCTTTTGTCCAGTCATGAGCAATCCCAATTCTGTTCCAAGATAAGTGGCAATAGATAAACCATGGCCCCCATATCCTAATGCATAATGAATGCCATTGGTCTGTCCAATATGCGGCATCAAATCAAAGGTGATTCCAAGTCTCCCTGTCCAGGAATGAGTGAATTTAACATCATTCAATTCTGGAAAAACTGCGCAAACCTGTTTCGTTAAAATGGATGCGCTTTCGTTCAGATCCAGATTGGTGCTTAAATCATTTCGGCCACCCCAAAGCATGCGCCCGTCCGGAGTAAGCCGGAAATAATTCAGGAAATTTTTTGAATCATAGAACATCCGTCGTTTGGGACTGAGCCTATCCTGCAAATCCTTTGGGAGAGGTTCACTCACAATAATATAACTGCCAACCGGGAATACTTTCGGCTTCAATTTTGGAATCAACATATCAGTATAACCGTTTGTGGCAATAACAACATCCTTGGCCATTATTGGTCCCTGGTCTGTCGTTACTTCAAATCCATTCGACTCCTTTTGGATAGATGAAACCTTTGAGTTTTCGCATAAAATCACACCGCGGGCAGCAACAGCTTTTGCCAAGCCATAAACATATTTTGCTGGATGGAGTCCAGCGCTGGATTCATCCGCCAGCCCCCCAAAATAAGCATGGGTCCCAATCTCACTTTTTAATTCTTCTTTTGGGACGATTGTTTTTTCATGATTCATTTCCTTTTTCAGCCAATTCACATATTCAGGAAGTTCATCAAAATGAGATTGTTTGTAAGCTAGTGCACAATGTCCGTTTCGTTCCCAATCACAATCAATCTGATTTTCATGAATGATCGTTTCAAGGAGATCTATTGCATCCACCGATGATTTCCAAAATTCCCGGGCATAATCTTTGCCATAGGTTTTTTTTATTTTGAAAATATCCTGTTTAAGACCCGGTGTTGCCATACCACCATTTCGAGAGCTTGCGCCCCAACCGATGGTGTGTTGGTCCATCACTACTACGGACCTGCCTGCCTTAGCCAAAACGCTGGCACAGTTAAGTCCTGTATATCCACTTCCTACAATGGCGACATCCACTTGGCTTGGCAGTTCAATTGCCACTGAGAGATCATTGGGTCTGGGGAATTGGTCCGACCAAAAATTGTCAGTTTTCATTATTATATTTTTAACAATTTAAGCAATGGCTTCTTTTACGGAATCTTCAAATTTGTTCAACGTTTCGTCAATGATCTCGTTCGTGTGTGCATCACACAAGAACCAAGGTTCCCGGGCATCATCTTCCATCCAGACGCCTCGATTATACATGTTGGTACAAATACTCTCATACAAATCATCATCATGATGCACCAAATCTCTAACTTCCTTTACTTCTTTTTCCGTTATTAAGAAACCCTGCATATTTGGATGTCCGGTCATTTGATGTGAAATCCCGGCAGCCGTTAAAATGGAATCCAAGCCCTGTTTAAGCCGCGTTCCACGTTTTGCAAGATTTTCTAAAATAGGTGATTCATCTAAAATCGTTAGTACAGCTTTAGCTGCAGCCATACTAACTGTATTAGCACCAAAGGTTCCTGCATGGGTTACACTTCCGCCCCCAATTACATCCATCACTTCAGCAGAACCACCAAAAGCTGCTACAGGAAATCCATTCCCCAGGCTCTTTGCATAAGTGGAAATATGAGGGATAACACTATAAGTCTCTCTCGCACCACCATTGGACAATCTGAACCCTGTTTTTACTTCATCAAAAATCAGGACCATATTATAATCATCACACAATTTTTTCAAATGGGCCAAATATCCTTCTAGTGGTTCAATTCCTGCTATATTGCCAAGACATGGTTCTACCATGATTGCGGCTATTTCGCCATGGTGATCTTTGACACATCTTTCAACTACATCAAAATCATTAAAGGGCAGACAATAAACATAGTCCCGGATTTTATCCGGAATTCCGGAACCAACTTGTACAGGGACTGGAGATTTCCGGGCACCCATGGCACTAATTGGTGAAGATGCTGTACTGAATAAAACGTAATCGTGAGCACCATGGTATTGCCCTTCAAATTTGATGAATTTTTCTTTATTCGTATAACCCCGAGCAGTTCTAAGTGCGTGCATAGTTGCCTCTGTTCCGGTATTCGTGAAACGTAATTTTTCCATGCTCGGCACTAATTTTTTTACTAATTCAGCAGTTTCAACTTCCAGAGATGTTGTTGCTGCAAAGGTTATTCCATTTTGGATTGCTTCTGCAACAGCACTATTAACCCGATCATCGGCATGGCCCAAATTAATGGGACCCCATCCTAATCGGTAATCAATGAATTCATTATTATCGGCATCCCAAACGCTGGCGCCTTTCCCTTTTACAATGACAGGGGTTTCATTATCACCAAGGTAACGAAAATTTGAACTGACACCTTGGACCAATACATTTAAAGCACGATCAAAGATCGGCTGTGATTTTTCTCTTGAATAACTCATATGCACTCCATGTTAATATTTGAATTTGTTAAGATATTTTTATGCCCCATAAAATATAATTGAATTAAATATGGGAAAAGGTTGCGGGCTATTCCGCATGTGGAGAATATTTAAAGTGGGGGATTCCAGGGGATAGACGATTCTAACCTGCAGGCCAACTCGCAATGGGGAGCCAAAGAATCGTAATACCAAAGGTTTGTCAGTGGATTTTCAATCATATATGATCCAGAATATAGAGATGAATATAATTATTATAAAAATTAAAAATATTTCAACTTAACGAAAGACTTATTGGGATTTTTACTTTTATTTACACACCAAACCATTACATCATGGAAACGATCCCACTACTGCTCTCTGGATTTATTATATATTGGGTGCGGAAATAGCCGTTGTATTCAATTGAAAAATTTTAATTTTTCAATTGATTGCATGTAGCCAAAGACTTACTGACAAACTCTAATACTTCTTGATCATCTATTATTTTAGAGTCTAGTGCTACATTTTTAAAAATTAATGTATTTACCGCTTCTTTAAGTTGGACGTCAGCCTGAATAATAGTTGTCCTACTTTTTTCAATTAGACTTAAAATATTTTCTTGCCCTTCATACGTGTCTTCTAAGGTTTTATTTGGAGCTGTATCTTGCAATCGGTCCAGCTTTCTTTGGTTGTATTGTTGGCTCGCTTCTAGAAATGATATATTAATAATTGGATCTGTTTTGTTCTTTAGGCTTATATCTGTCACATTTAAATAGCGGCTTTCTCTTCCTGTTGAAAATAAATAAGGCCCTTTTTCTGGTTG
>Ga0302127_10000563_pt1 | contig 20836 bp, 22 predicted proteins | sample CB4_SCM_MG_FD_204452 | JGI IMG/M metagenome (GOLD analysis project Ga0302127, IMG submission 204452) | Marine microbial communities from Western Arctic Ocean, Canada - CB4_SCM | ecosystem: Environmental > Aquatic > Marine > Oceanic | place: Canada: Western Arctic Ocean | collected 2017-09-24
GTTCCCGAGGCGCAGATCGTTCCGGTCGCAAGTTTTGGGTATTACCCCGCCTTGAGAATCACCGGCAGGCTCAGGAGCACCATCGTCAGCCGACAATCCCAGTCGATGCCGCCAGGACAGTACCAACGGCGATTACCCAAATGCCAAACCCACCGCGCAGCCGACCAAACATGAGCCCCATTGTCTTCAGGAGCTACTCAGCGATACGCGACCGTTCCAGCAGCACTCCCATAAAGACAAATAGCGGCACTGCGACCAGCACCTCATTGGTCATCACTCCGATGAAACGTGACGGCACCGCCCCAAGAAGCAGGTTGAAATCAAAAACATCAAGCAGCGACCCCAGTATGGCAAAACTCAAGGAAACGCCAGAGCACTGTCTTGCGAAGAAACAATCCGGGGAGCCCGCTCGCCTCGCGAGATTCCTCAAGCCAGCCCAACTCTTGATCACATATTCCCAGCTACCAAAAAAGTCAGACAAACAACAGGCAGAAGCAGCAGGAGCGATCCGAACAAATCGACCCAAGCCTTATATTCATCAGAATTTGGACAATAAAAAATATCGACCCGGACATGGCCGTTATCCAGAAGCGTATAGCCCGCCCCCAGCATAAACACGAAACTGTACAGCCAGACGTAGGATTCCTGCATCCAAACCCAACCCAATGAGAAAACGTATCGTAGATCCACCACACTGAAGGTGATGAGGAACACAGCCAAGGTCAGCCAGGAGGTCGCCCGCCCTACCGCGTCACTAAAACGGTCAATGGTGCGGACGAAGCTGGCGAGTGCCTACATAAATTTCAGCGCGTTGTCAGGTAAACTTATTGGAACGCGGGAAGCCCTTGGGTGCAAGGCGTCCCGCCTGCGCCCGTTTCCCGATATAGAGGATCAAATCAGTATCCGTGCGGGTCCGTTCGCCGCTCCGCCAACTCACCCCTCCCGCAAGGGTGAACGCTTTGGCATCGGACAACCCACCATCCTTGTACACCTGCAGGCGCATGCCACGACCTCGGGTCATTTCAGAGACCTCACCAATCGGGAAAATAATGAGCTTGTGATTATCTCCAACAGCGGCAATGTGATCCGCCGCGTCCGGGACAATTGAACAGACGCGTGCTTCAACATCACCTGAAACATTCAGGACCTGCTTTCCGCCTTTGGTCTGCGCAACGACATCATTTTCCGGTACGATAAAGCCGCGGCCATCCGATGCCGCGACCAGTAATTTGCGCCCCTCGACGTGGATCAAGAGATCAATAACGTCATGATCGTTACCGAGGCCCGTCATCATCCTGACCGGCTCACCATTGCCGCGGCCACCAGGCAATTTGTCACAACCGATTGTGTAGAACCGGCCGTTGGTCCCAAACATCAGCAGTTTGTCGGTCGTCTGGGCATGAAGCGCAAAACGGAAGCGGTCACCCTCTTTGAACTTGAGAGACGATAGATCTTCGACATGACCCTTGGCTGCCCTGATCCAACCCATTTGAGAACAGATAACGGTGATAGGCTCTTTCTCAATCATCGCGCTGATTGAAACTACCGTCGCGCTCGGCGCTTCACCGATTTCCGTACGGCGTTTTCCAAGGTCCGTCTTTTTACCGAAGCGCTTGCGGATGTCCGCAATCTCTTCGGCGATCGTTTTCCAACGCGCTTCCTTATCGCCGAGAAGTTTCTTGAGTGCTTTTTGTTCTGTCTCGAGACCTTCGATTTCTTCACGAATTTCGATCTCTTCAAGCTTTCTCAACGAGCGCAACCGCATATTGAGGATCGCTTCGGCCTGCGCTTCGGTTAGTGTCCAGCGCTCCATCAACTTGATTTTAGGCTTCTCCTCATTGCGAATAATCGCAATCACTTCGTCGAGGTTGAGATAAACGATCATATAACCGGCGAGGACTTCGAGCCGCTTTTCGATCTTTTCAAGCCGGTTATTCGTTCGCCGCACCAAGACATCATGTCGGTGATCCAGGAAGCTCTGTAGAACCTCCCGCAGATCCATTACCCGTGGCACTGTGTTGGGATCGAGCACGTTCATATTTAGGCCGATACGAACTTCAAGGTCACTGTGCTGGAACAAGGATTCCATCAGTATCTCGGGTTCCATCGTGCGCGAACGAGGCTCCAAAATCAGCCGAATATCCTCAGCGGACTCATCGCGAATATCCTCAAGCATCGGTATTTTTTTTGCATGCATGAGCTCCGCAATCTTCTCGACGAGACGGCTTTTTTGCACGTGATAGGGCATTTCAGTAACAACAATTTGCCATTGTCCGCGCGGCAATTTCTCAGTTTCCCACCGCGCTCGCAGGCGGAAACTGCCTCGCCCAGTGCGATAGGCTGTCCGAATGTTCTCTGCGGTTTCCGCCAGGACGCCGCCAGTTGGGAAATCCGGGCCCGGCATAAAGGACAACAGCTTGTCGATAGTTGCATTCGGGAACTTAATGAGATGCGCAAGTGCCTGGCAGATTTCATCCAGATTATGCGGCGGGATCGATGTCGCCATCCCGACGGCAATCCCCGCAGCGCCGTTCGCCAGCAAATTGGGAACCGAGGCCGGCATCAGGACGGGTTCGGTCTCCGTCCCATCGTAATTTTCGCGGAAATCGACCGCAGCCTCATCAATCCCCTCAAGCATAGCCAGGGCATATTCAGTCAAGCGGGATTCGGTGTACCGCATAGCCGCAGCGGAATCGCCATCGATATTGCCGAAATTACCTTGCCCTTCGACAAGCGGGAACCGCACGGCAAATTCCTGTGCTAATCGAACCAGCGCATCGTAAACTGCCGTATCTCCATGAGGATGATATTTACCAATAACATCGCCGACGACACGTGCGCATTTCTTAAACCCCGTCCCCGGATCGAGCTTTAACTGACGCATCGCAAATAACAAACGCCGATGGACCGGTTTTAGGCCATCCCGCACGTCAGGCAATGAACGTGAGGTAATCGTTGAAAGCGCATAAGCGAGATAGCGTTCACCCAGCGCATCATCAAGAAGAATATCTGTTGTATTATCCGGTGTTGCGGAACCTTCAGCCATAACTCCGTTATACACCATATCTAGTGGTGGACCAGCCCAAAGACGCTAGAAATGCGCCAAAATCTTCCAAATTTAGTCGTTTTCTGTGACCAGAGTACGGCGCAAGCTGCCCGCAAGCCTTTCACGGGCCGCGGGTAACCCATGGCGCGTATCACCCATCACATGACGGCCCAGAAAATAACCGGTCAGCGCCAGCCCTTCGCATAGAAAAACGCCGCTAGTGTCGGCATCAATCTCTTCCCGTAAAAACCCAGGCAAAGTTAGTAGCCGATCATGGTATTGCCGCCCTGCCCCGGCCGAGACGGCCCGCCCCGTACGCGGCGAGACATAAACTAGGTCCTGCGCGCTACCGGTCGCCGCACACTCAGTCAGGTCCAGACCGAACCCCAGTTCTGTCAGCAAGTCCAGTTCCCACCGTATATAACCGACATGCCATCCTGGTTTTCCCAAAGAACCGATCAACTCCTCTAGTTTCTCGAACAAGCCTGGAAAAGGCGCGCGCTCAGGTAAAGCAGAATCAAGAATAGCCGTCGCCGAACTTAAGGCCATCAAGGGCAATGGGTCGTACAAATGGTCCGCGGCATGCGAGTGCAGCAACTCGCAGGTAAAGTTACCAAGGTGCTCGGCGAGTCGACCGCGCCAATGAGCACGCAGATGGTTGCCCGGCTGATACAGGCCACGGTTGCGGGTGCTTGATCCACCGCGGACCAAACCGGCATGCCGTCCCTGCTCGCGCGTCAGCAAATTGACGATCAGTGAATTTTCACCATGACGCCGTGCCGAAAGCACCAATCCTTCGTCGGTCCAGTCCATAAATCCTTTATAAGGGATTGACGGGTACGACGTACACGCACAATTCTATTCTAATAAGTAAAGAAAGAGTCTCTGTGGCCAGCAACCAGTTAACATCTAAAACCAGCATTAGCCGCCGACGCTTTATCGGTGGGCTGGCCGGTATTACTGCCGCCCCCTCTATAATCACCGGTGTTGAGGCGAGAACACAGATTGCGGATGGTATCGCCTCCGGCGACGTCACCTCGGATAGTGCCGTCATTTGGGGACGATCGAACAAATCCGCAAAGATGCTGGTTGAATGGTCGACCACGCCGAAGTTCGATAAGGCACAGCGAATTGCCGGACCACTCGTCACGGCGAAATCCGGATATACCGGCCAAGTCTCTCTCACCAGACTGCCTCCCGGACAGGAAATTTTTTACCGGATCCGCTTCGGCGACAGCACAGGCACCGAAACCCGGCTAGGACATCTACGAACGCCCGAAAAAAACCGCGACGTCACCTTCGTCTTCGGCGGTGACCAATGCGGTGCAGGCTGGGGCATCAATCCCGATTGGGGTGGCCTCAAGATGTTTGAAACGATGCGCAAGACCCAACCCGATTTTTTGATTCACTTGGGAGACCGAATTTATTCCGACAGCTTGATCCTTGAACGGGCTACCACACCCGATGGAAGCAGCTGGCGAAACATTGTTACTCCTGCGAAATCCGAGATCGCGGAGACCGTTGAACAGTATCGCGGCAATTACAGCTACAACTTTCTTGATACGCACTATCGAAAATTCTGTGAGGAAGTCCCTGCTCTCACCACCTGGGACGATCACGAAGTCACCGACGATTGGTGGCCCGAAAGAAAACTTTCCCGACGGGTCATGTTCCGCAAAGGATACGGCCGTTCAGACGTAAATAGCCTGGCCAAAAACGGCCGTAAGGCCTTTTTTGACTTCACACCGATGCAACGTCACCCAACAGATCCAAATCGTCTATTTCGCAAAGTGTCATATGGTAAGAACGTCGATGTTTTTATTCTGGATTCGCGGAGCTATCGAAGCCGAAACAACCGCAATCGACAAAAAAAGCCGAGTGGAGACACTGCATTGCTCGGACAATACCAAATCGATTGGTTAAAAGCTGCCCTGTCGCAGTCCAAAGCACTGTGGAAGATCATTGCAAACCCACTGCCCATTGCCCATGAGAAGAAGAAAGGGCGCCCACGCTATGACAAATTTGCCAATAGCGACGACGGGCCGCCACTCGGCCGAGAGCACGAGATTGCCGATATTCTTTCGCATATAAAGCAGCATGCGATTACCAATACCGTTTGGATGGCAGCCGACGTGCATTATTCCGCCGCGCACCACTTTCACCCAGACCGGGCCGCCTTTCGAGAATTTGACCCGTTCTGGGAGTTTATTTCAGGCCCGTTCCATACCCGGCCCGGTCGTATCATGCATTACGACAAAACGTTTGGCGCCGAGCGGCACTACCGGACACCTCGCGCACCAAAAGGGAACAATCCACCGAGTGCAGGACATGTGTATTTCGGGCATGGCCGGATCGACGCAAAAACCGGTGCCCTTACCGTAGGTATTCGGGATATTTCAGGGCAAAGCCTGTTTGAAAAAACAATTGAGGCGCAGCGCTAGCTTCGGGTGAATCTCAGTTGGTTAGCCGCTGATAGTTAGTCGCTAAAATCGAGGCCCATTTCGCGATAGCGCTCTGGGTCATCGCGCCAGTTCTCGCGTACTTTCACGAATAGAAATAGATGTACCCGACGCTCGAGAATTTGTTCGAGCTCCTTGCGCGCTTCGGCACCAACTCGCTTCGCCTGCTGGCCACCTTTTCCAAGAACGATGCCTTTATGGCCAGACCGTTCGACATAGATAACCTGGTCTATTTTGACACTACCGTCCCTGCGCTCTTCCCAGCCTTCAGTCTCAACGGTAAGCGAGTAAGGCAGTTCCTGATGCAAAGTCAGGAACAGCTTCTCACGGGTGATTTCCGCCGCAAACAGGCGGTCATTCATATCGCTGAGATGGTCTTCTGGATATAGCCATGGCCCTGCCGGCAACCCTTCTCTCAGGCTAACGACAAGATCTTCAACACCATCACCTTTCAAGGCTGATATCATAAAGATGTTCTCAAAGACCCCCGCTTCTTGTAGTTCATCGGCAAGGGTCAGCAGCTTTTCACGCGGGATCAAGTCAATCTTGTTCAGAGCAACGATTGCCGTTTTGCCGGCTTTTTTGAGGCCGTCGATGATAAGTTGAACATCTCTACCCAAACCGCGTTCAGCATCGACAAGTAACACGATCTTATCCGCATCCACGGCACCACCCCAGGCGGCAGCAACCATCGCGCGTTCCAAACGCCTGTTTGGTGAGAAAATACCCGGTGTATCGACAAACACGATTTGATCATGATCGTGGGTAAGAACGCCTACCACACGCGCCCGCGTGGTCTGCACCTTGTGGGTCACAATCGAGACTTTGGTGCCCATAACACGGTTCATCAAAGTCGACTTACCGGCGTTTGGCGCGCCAACCAGAGCGACAAACCCACAACGTATATTTTCCTGATCAACCATGTGATTTCGTTCCAATTGCCTCAAGCATTTTTGCAGCCGCGGCCTGTTCCGCCGTCCGCTTCGAGGACCCTTGCGCAACACAGGCGCCGTGATCCTCAATAGCAACTTCAACCGAAAAGGTCGGCTGATGGTCCGGACCATCCCGGCCAACTTCCTTATATTGTGGCAGTCCGAGTTTCAGACCCTGCGCCCACTCCTGGAGAGCCGTTTTCGAATCTGTCGGTGGTGATGTCACCTCATCAGCGAGCGTACAAATCAACTTTTCGATCACCGGCCGCGCTTGCTCGAGCCCACCATCTCGATAAATAGCGCCAAATATAGATTCCATAACATCTGCCTTGATAGAGTCGTTTAAGGACGTCCCGCCGCCATGAATGATGAAGTCCTCCAGCTCAATAGAGGCTGCCACAGAGGCAAGTGTTGTCCGATCGACGAGGCCGCTTAATCGGCGAGACAACGCTCCTTCATCTTCGGAGGGATAGGTGCGCATCAGAAAATCGCAAACCACGAGGCCCAACACGCGATCACCAAGAAACTCCAACCGCTCATATGTTTTTGTATCTGGCGTGTTTTCAATACTGGCGTGGGTGAGCGCGCGAATAAGAAACGACGGATCGGCAAAGTCGTAGCTGATGATCCGGCATAGCTGAACGGGAGAGCGCACTCCCTCACCCACTATTCAATACCCTGAAAAAAGCGCTTGAACCGGGCGGCATGAAACCAGCCCCATGGCTCGAAGATACTGGCACTGCCGTCTGTCGAAAAGAACAGAACCTCAGCCCGACCAACTAAGTTTTCTACGGGAATAAAGCCAACACCGTTGACCCCTTGTTGGTTTGGCACCCGGCTATCGAGCGAATTGTCGCGATTGTCGCCCATCGCAAAATAATGTCCCTTTGGCACTATATAGATCGGCGTATTATCGAGGGGACCACTATCGCCATCCTTTTCCAGAATTTCATGAATGACGCCATTGGGAAGGGTTTCGACATAGCGCGTCACCGCTACAAAACGACCGGACACCGTTTGCATGGCAAACGGTTCTATTTTTCGGCGCGGCACAATTTGATCGTTAATGATCAGGCGTCCGCGCTTCATCTGAAGTTTGTCACCCGGCAGACCAACAATCCGCTTTATATAATCCGTCTTATTATCGCTGGGCAACTTAAACACCGCAACATCACCACGCTTCGGCTCACCGCCAAAAATTCGTCCGGAAATGGGCACGGCACTCAACGGAAATGAGTGGCGGCTGTAACCGTAGGAAAACTTGGAAACGAACAGATAGTCGCCAACCAGCAGGGTCGGAATCATCGATCCTGACGGAATGTTAAAAGGCTCGTACGCTGCCGTTCGAATTACCAGCGCAATGAACACCGCAAAAATAACGGTCTTGATGGTTTCCCAGAGTGAACTTTTCATATGGAGCGGTCACACAGAACTAAAAAAGGAGAACTCGGCATACGCTAGCCTTTGCGCGAGCCGATAAAGCCACCGCGAACCCACAGTGTCAATCAACCTTATGCCCCGTTTCCAGTGTTTTTCTGCACGGCGGAAATAATAACCGATGCTTCCGCGAGCGGCGGTTCATCGGTAAGGCTGACATCAATTTGAGCTTCCATACCATCCGGTGTCAATTCCGCCAGACGTTTCGCGGCACCGCCGGTCAGCGCTATCGTCGGTTTGCCACCCTTGAGATTCACGACACCCATATCGCGCCAAAACACGCCTTTACGGAACCCCGTCCCCAATGCTTTAGAGCAGGCTTCTTTGGCAGCAAAACGTTTGGCATAGCTGGCGGCCCGGTTGGTACGGCCTTCGGACTTTTTCTGTTCGACATCGGTATAAATACGATTGATGAACCGGTCCCCGAAACGTTCAAGCGTACGCTCAATGCGGCGGATATCGATTAGATCATTGCCGATGCCAATTATCATCAGGCGCTAAGATCACCGACAGCATCAGCTCGTGCATTATCCATCAACGCCCGCATCCGGGTGATGGTACTTTCAAGACCACCAAATATCGCTTCACCGATCAGAAAATGCCCGATGTTGAGTTCAACGATAGATGGGATAGCCGCAATCGGCGCAACGGTGTCGAAACCCAATCCATGCCCGGCATGACATTCGAGTCCAAGTTGCTCTGCATAAGCGACGGATTCAACGATCACAGCCAAGGTCCTATCCCGTTCAACAGAACCAATTTCAGTATTGCAGTATGTCCCCGTATGGAGCTCCACAACCGGCGCCCCAAGCGCCTTCGCAGCATCGAGTTGAATGGGATCGGGTTCAATAAACAATGAGAGCCGGATACCGGCACTACCAAGCTGATCCGCAAATGGCACTAACCGGTCAAAATTCCCGGCGGCGTCGAGCCCGCCTTCCGTTGTCCGTTCCTCACGCTTCTCCGGAACCAGGCATGCCGCGTGCGGCACATGCTGAAGAGCCATCTCCAACATTTCATCGGTTGCCGCCATTTCAAGATTTAGCGGTAAATCGATCTCGTTGCGGAGCAATTCAATATCGCGATCACCTATGTGACGACGATCTTCACGCAGATGAGCTGTGATGCCGTCTGCCCCGGCCTTCTCAGCGATTTTTGCCGCACGCAACGGATCGGGATGAGGCCCACCCCTTGCATTTCGGATCGTCGCGACATGATCTATATTGACGCCCAGACGCAGAAGATTCCCAGTCATCGTGCCCGTCCCTTAATTTAACCCGTAGAGGGCACGCGCATTGTCTTCGAGAATTTTATCGGCAACACCGGGCGCTAAACGATCATCAGCACGTAGCAGCTTGACCGCCATTACCTCGCTGGAAGGATCGTGATGCCCGTAATCTGTACCAATCACCAAATTGTCTTCACCGGCATATTTAACGATGTAATCCAGATGATCGGTATTCTCACAAGCAACATACATATTGTTTTCTTTGAGCGGGTTCTCGAACCAGTCCCAGCCATTACGGCGGAAACGATCCTCGAGATCGCATAAGACGTAGGGCACCCATTGAGCGCTGACCTCAATGAACCCCCAACGAACATTGGGGAACTTCGCCGGTATTTTTTTCTCTATCAGAGTATGAAACGCCCCGACAACGGCGAGCTTGAACTTGGTAAATGACGTGTCGGTTTCAAAGAAGTCATGATGGCGAGCGCTGCCATTGCCCGAATGCATACAGATCGGCATATCTAGATCCGACGCAATCTCCCAAAGTGGATAGAATGTCGGATCGCCAATCGCCTTATCGCATTCCAGCCCGCGCACAAAGATGCCACAGGCACCATTATCCTTGGCAAACTTCATCTCATCACGGATCAGGTTTGGCGAGTGCATCGGCGGCAAGGCGATCCAACGCATACGGCCATTGGCCTGTCTACTGACATCCGCAACCCAACGATTATAGGCTCGGGTCAGAGCTAGATCTGCGTTGATGTCGTCGGTCACGGGCCGCAGATACAATGTCGGATAAAGGACCTGAGTCTCAATATCGAGCTCGTCCATATGCGCCAGACGACCCGGGATGTCGTCCATCTCTGCAATGGCGCGCGACATTTCAGTACCGACATTCCGATCTTTACCCATCGGGCGGTTGCCGATCAGCCAGTAATTTTGCTGAGTATTTCGACCATCATTAGCCTTCAGTTCCGGGCCATGTGTCTGCGTAACGATATAAGGCGTATAACGTTTATCGTCGCCCTCCAAATAATCCCATGTCTTTGTTGTTTCCAAAACATGCGCGTCTGAATCTATTGCGCCCATCCTAGCTCTCCCTATTTCTATTTTTTATCTTATTGAATAACACGCAACACCGAACTTACCACAGAAACGCCGCGGAGCGCGGCCATGATATTGTTTAAATGCTTGCTGTCATGGACCTCAATATCGAGCAACATCTCAAATAGTTCTGACGTCCGGTTGGTGATCTTTAAATTCACGATATTGCCCTGACTATCCGCTACAACCGTCGCCAGATTGGCAAGACCACCGCGCTGGTTGGCAACAACGAGGTTGAGACGGCCAATATGCGCTGTGTCTTCCGTTGCGCCAAGGTCCCAGCTTATATCGACCCAACGTTCTGGCATCTCGTGGAAACTCTCAAGCGTTTCACAATCGATTGTATGGACAGCCATGCCCCTGCCTGGTGTTTGGATACCGACGATACGATCACCCGGCAATGGGTGGCAGCAATTCGAATAATGCACCGCCACACCGGGGACCAGCCCGCGAATAGGGATCGCACTCGCCATTTCATCTGCACCATGTGGCGCACCCGTGGCGTCGCCTTCCGCAAGCAGCCGGTTTAGATTCTCGGCGCCATCACCATTAACCACGGCATTGGAAACACTTGCCGCCGTCACATGGCCCTGACCAATCGCGATGTACAAGTCATCAACACTCTCAACATCGAGATGCTCGATGACGCTTTCAAGCGCGGGCGCACTGGATTGGTAGCCGTTTTTGGCAAACGCCTTCTCCAACATCGCTTGCCCAAGTTGTCCATATTCAGTTCGCTCTTTCGACCGCACAAACCGTCTTATGCGTGCCCGCGCCTTACCGGTCACCACAAAGCTCTCCCAATCTGGTGACGGCACGCCGGGTTTGGAAGTAACGATTTCTATCTGGTCGCCATTGCGCAGTTTAGTCTGAAGTTGCACGAGACGACCATTGATCTTAGCACCGACGCAGGCATCACCAACTTCCGAATGAACCTCGTAAGCGAAATCAACCGGCGTTGCACCGCGTGGCAAGGCAATGAGCTCACCCTTGGGTGTAAAGCAAAATACCTGATCCTGGAATAAATCCAGCCTTGTGTGTTCCAAAAACTCATCGGGGTCGTCGGCATGTTCCAAAATATCAAGGAGCTCGCGCACCCATCGATATTCATATGAGTCTGCGTCTCCAGAAGTGTTTTCCTGCTTATATTGCCAATGTGCCGCGACTCCCAATTCAGCTACCTGATGCATTTCTGATGTACGGATTTGAACTTCAATGCGGCGCTGTTTTGGTCCAATCACTCCGGTATGAATGGATTGGTAACCATTCCGCTTTGGCGTCGAGATGTAATCCTTAAACCGCCCAGGGACACAAGAATACTGCCCATGGATAGTCCCGAGCGCCTGATAACATTGCGGAATATCATCAACCACGAGACGAAAGGCCATGATGTCAGAAAGCTGAGCAAATTCAACATTCTGACGCTGCATTTTTCGCCAGATAGAATAGGGTTGCTTTTCCCGCCCTGACAGCTCTACCGAGATCCCCTGCTCTTTTAGTGTTTTCCTGAGTTCCGCTGATATATCTTCAATAACTTCAGTCTCTACAGCTTCTGTCTTCAAAAACTCCAGACGGGCCAGGATTGTGCTACGGGCATCAGGATAAAGCTCAGCAAAAGAGAGGTCTTCCAGCTCGTCCTTAATGCCGTGCATACCGATGCGTTCCGCCAACGGTGTATAGATTTCCATCGTTTCACGGGCGATACGGGTGCGCTTATCCGCGCCATCGATAAAGTGCAGAGTCCGCATGTTATGCAAACGGTCGGCCAGCTTAACCAGCAAAACGCGAATATCGCGCGATGTCGCCATCAGAAGTTTTCGGAAATTCTCAACCTGCCGTTTGTCAGCAGACTGGAGTTCGAACTTGGACAGCTTGGTGACGCCATCAACAAGATGCGCCACAGAGTCGCCGAACTTCGCCTGAATCTCATCGATCGTTGCCACGGTGTCTTCGACCGTGTCATGCAGCAACCCCGTGACGATGGTATCGGAATCCAGCTTGAGTTCCGTGAGGATACCGGCGACTTCGAGCGGATGAGAAAAATATGGATCGCCAGAGGCGCGTTTTTGAGAGCCATGCGCCATCATCGAGAAAACATAGGCGCGGTTCAGCGCGTCTTCATCCGCGCTAGCATCATAGGCTTTCACACGATCGACAAGTTCATATTGACGGATCATGGCGCCTTAAGCCTCATGTGAGGTTTGGTTGCCTGATTTCAGGAACCCATTTCAAAAGTAGGTATCAACAAAACAGAAGGGCATAGATAATTCGCTTACTCTTCTGGCTTGTCGTTTTCTTCCGCAGCGGGCTCTTCTACCACGGCAGGTTCTTCTACCGACGCCACTACTGCATCGGCACCAGCTGCAAGGGCAGCCAACTCAGCTTCTGCCGACGCTGCAAGCTCTTCTTCCATAGCAAAAAGCTCTTCCGCTTCCTCTTCCGGATCGTCAGTATCACCGTGACGCTGAAGGCTTAAAATGAGCTCTTCTTCGAGCTCAGGAATGGGAACCGTTTGATCGGCAATTTCCCGCAATGCAACGACAGGGTTTTTGTCGTTGTCACGGTCAACGGTTAATTCGCCGCCAACAGACAACTCGCGCGAACGCTGCGCGGCCATCATGACCAGCTCAAAACGATTGGGAATTCTTTGTACGCAATCTTCGACAGTAACGCGCGCCATGCGTCACACTCCTTGCAATTATTTCAGGGACCCTGCTTCCAGGTCAGATTGCGCGCAATATATGGGCTAACACTATAGGAAAGCAAGTATTTCCGAGGACTATTTGCAACTTATCGTGCCAGGTCATTTGGCAGCCGTTCACAACGCTGATCAGCCGCTAGATCGCGGATCAACTCTTCAATTGTCCAACCAATCACCGGGTGAACCCAATCAGGCACCAAATCCCGCAATGGCAGGAGTACAAAAGCGCGTTCATCCATTCGTGGATGCGGCACTGTCAAATTGTTTTCCCCTTTATTTTCAATGATATGATCATGATAAATCAGCAGATCGAGGTCAAGCGTCCGGGCAGCATTTATGACGGTTCGGACCCGCCCAAACTCCGCTTCCACCTCATGCAACCGGTTTAGAAGGTCCGATGCGGAAATATCCGTCGATAACTCAAAGACCGCATTTATGTAATCTGGTTGATCTGTAACCGGCACGGGTGCGCTGCGATACAACGGCGAACACCGAACCACAGCGCAAACCTTTTCATCAATGACTTGCAGTGCTTTTGCCAAAACTTCCGGTGTAGAACCGAAATTCTTACTTAGTAGATTTCCGCCTATTCCGATAAAAATCATTGAAATTTATACTTTTTTTCGCGACCCACCTTGTTTCCAGCCCTCAAGTGTCTTATTTTTGAGACACTGCTATTATACTCCTAAATAAGTAAGATGCCGCAAATTTTGGCGGCATTCATCGCCTAAAAATTAGTGTAACCACGTTGTTGCAATAAAATTGACAGGAAGCGGCCCTAAAAATTTACGCCGTATTTGGGGAAGGCATAACGAAAAGAGCGTCCAATGAACATATACTCGCAGGAAAAAATTGCTTTATTCATAGATGGCCCCAACCTTTACGCGGCAGCCCGCGCACTAGGTTTTGACATCGATTATAAAAATCTTCTGGAGCTATTTTCTTCAAAAGGCCAGCTGGTCCGAGCTTATTACTACACCGCCCTGATGGAAGATCAGGAATATCTACCGATCCGACCTCTGGTCGATTGGCTGGATTATAATGGCTATACGATGGTCACCAAACCGACCAAGGAATTCACTGATTCCATGGGCCGACGCAAGATCAAAGGCAATATGGATATGGAACTCGCGATCGATGTCCTGGAAATGGCCGACCATCTTGATCATGCCATCCTGTTTTCAGGCGATGGTGATTTCCGACGGCTTGTCGAAGCGGTCCAAAGGCGCGGTGTTCGTGTCACGGTGGTCAGTACGTTCCAGTCTTCACCACCGATGGTCGCGGATGAATTGCGCCGTCAGGCCGATACTTTTATCGAGTTGAACGACTTGGCACCGCAGCTTGCCCGTAAAAGTCAGGATATTCCGTTACCGGGAAGTATTTTGGACGATCATCCAGATTTATTGCCGGAGCAAGCGGCAGCGCCCAAAAACGAAAATTTACGGGAAACAGCGTAGTAAATTTCTGGTATCATAGTTTATGGCGTCTTCAATTTCTCTACCTGATAGCAGTTGCCGTCTTTGTCCCCGGCTGGCCGAGTTCCGCGACGAGAACAGTATCAAGTTTCCCGACTGGCATAATGCGCCGGTAACACCATTTGGCAGCCTAGAAGCCGAGTTACTCATCGTCGGGCTGGCCCCGGGGATGAAAGGGGCAAACCGCACAGGCCGTCCCTTTACCGGCGATTATGCCGGCGACTTGCTCTACGACACGCTGCTGGCGTTTAAATTTGCCAAGGGCGCCTATGCACAGCACCCCAATGATGGATTCCAACTTACGGGCAGCCGCGTCACTAATGGTGTACGTTGCGTCCCCCCACAGAACAAACCCGTTGGTGCCGAGATCAACGCCTGCCGCCCGTTCCTAAACATCGAAATGAATGCGATGCCAAACCTCAAATGCATCCTCACGCTTGGCGGGATCGCCCATAACACTGTGTTGCGCGCGCTGGAGCAAAAGGTTTCAGCGTGGAAGTTTGGCCACAACGCCGTGCATGCCCTCCCTGACCTGCCTGTTCTGGTGAACAGCTATCACTGCTCACGTTACAATACGAATACCGGTCGCCTCACCGAAGAAATGTTCCACGATGTGTTTAGGACGATCCGGAAACTGGTCTAGCGCCGAACCAATCCACGAAACATAGGAAGTCCAGCCTAGAACGTAAAAGGCGGCCCATTGGACCGCCTTTTTATTTGTCACAAATCGGCAAGTACTGTCTCAGCATGAGTTGGCACATCAGGATCTTGATAGTTCTTGATGACTTTGCCATCCGGGCCGATCAACACCGAAAGTCGTCCAGGCTTTTCCTGATCAGCACTTTCCGCGGCACCATAGGCCACAGCAACCGAATGATCGGAGTCACACAAAATTTCCGTCGTTGAACTATTCTCGTTCATCCAGGCCTTAGAATCGTCAGACGGACTAAACGTTATACCAATAAGTACTGTATTCTTGTCTGCAAAGTTCGAGATTCTATCACGGAACCCCTGAGCTTCGCGTGTTCAATTATTGCCAAAGGCACGCGGGAAAAACCACACCAAAACACTCTTCCCAGCATAAACAGAAAGACTTACGTCCTTCCCATGCTGATTGGGCAATGTGAAGCCGGGCGCTTCACTTCCTATTTCAAGTAGAGCCATTATTTCCTCTTATCATTCCAATATACCACTGAGAGGTACCGCATGGATTATACAACACCCGGACCAGCGAAAAAAAGGTGCCTTATTGACTAGAGCCGATCAAAGCCCGACTAATATGAGTAGCAATACACCCTACCGCAATATTTTGTGTAAGGATAAATCTCATGGAAGTCGTTACGAAAGCTATCCGGGCTTGCCTTTTCACCGCTGTTGCCATTTTCAGCATTGGAACGGCAAATGCCGACCAAGCTACCATATAAAGAAAGAACCATTAATACGACGTAACTCAGAACATTTTTTAGTTGGCACGCTCGTTCAATCATCGCTGTAGCGTTCCTCTTTCCAAGGATCGCCCTCATTGTGATAGCCACGGATTTCCCAATAGCCCGGCTTATCATCTTCAGAGAACTTAATCCGCCGCAGCCATTTAGCGCTTTTCCAGAAATACCAGTCCGGCATCAATATCCGCACGGGCCCACCATGCGCCGCTGACAACACATCACCATTCCATTTGAAGGCCAACATCACATTGTCCTCTGCGAAACGCTCAAGGCTCACATTCGTGGTGTAGCCATCACGACTATAGAAGATGCAATACTTAGCCTTGGACGACGGTTTTACTAACGACAGGATGTGGGAAGCTGACACGCCGACCCAACGGTTGTCATAGCGTGACCAACCGGTAACACAGTGGATATCACTGGTAACTTCGAGATGCGGCTGGGAAAGAAAATTGTTCCAGTTCCAGATAATCCGGCTTTCAACGGCACCATCGATACGCAGCCGCCATTTCTCGAGATCAAGTTTCGGCGTGATGCCGAGATCAAGAACTGGCCAGTCCTTCACAATGCGTTGTCCAGGGGGCAGCCGGTCTCGTTCTTTGTCGCCGGGCTTGCCCGTCAGCAAACGGCCATCCCGCGCCCATTCCTGTTTTTTCTCGATTAGCTTGTCGCGTCGCTGTCCAGTCAGCTCGTCATCGCTCTCATCTGACATCCCTACCCCTTATCGCGCATTGCCCGCGCCTTCTGGCGGTCCCAGTCCTTTTTCTTTTCTGACTCGCGCTTGTCATAGTTACGCTTGCCCTTGGCCACGCCGAGTTCCAACTTAGCCCTGCCGCGGTCATTGAAGTAGAGCTTCAGAGGCACCAGCGTCATACCTTCGCGTTGAATAGAACCGATCATCTTGCCGATCTGCCGCTTGTGCAGCAGCAGTTTGCGCGGCCGTCTCGCCTCATGGTTGAACTGGCCAGCCTGTTTATATTCGGGAATATAACTGTTGATCAAATACAGATCACCACCCTGCTCTGCTGCATAGGCTTCAGTGATCGTCGCACGCCCTTCACGTAACGATTTGACTTCGCTCCCTTGCAGAACGATACCGACTTCGAGACTATCCTCGATCGAGTAGTTGTGGCGTGCCTTGCGATTTTGCGCGGCTACGCGGACGGCATCAACATCGCTGGCCATTTTGCGCTCCAGGGCATCTAGTTCAGAAGTCCTGCGGACCTCATCGACTCCTCGACAATTTTTTTACTGGCATCCGAAATCGGAGCGAGCGGTAAGCGTGTATCAACCGCACATTTACCCAATAGATGTGCGCCGTACTTAACCGGCCCGGGATTGGACTCACAGAAGAGGTTCGTATGGAGTGGCATGAGGCGTTCGTTGAGCGCCTGCGCCCCGGCGACATCGCCATCGCGCCATGCCTTGTGGAAGTCAGACATTTCCTTTGGTGCAATATTAGCCGTCACCGAAATACAGCCAACGCCACCCTGCGCCAGAAATCCGATCTGAGTGCCATCTTCACCAGAAAGCTGAGTAAATTCTGCCCCCATCGCATTCTTCTGCAGAGTTGCCCGGGCAACATCGTTGGTTGCGTCTTTTACGCCCGCGATATTGGGAAGTTCGGCAAGACGCGTCATCGTGTCGACAGACATATCAACGATGCAGCGACCCGGAATATTGTAAATAATAATTGGAATCTCGACGGCGTCGTTAATTGCCTTGTAGTGGAGATACATGCCCTCCTGCGTTGGCTTATTGTAATAAGGTGTAACAACCAACGCACCATCTGCGCCCGCATCTTTGGCATGTTTGGTCAACAGGATTGCTTCATCGGTCGAATTTGACCCCGACCCGGCAATCACTGGCACTCTGCCTTTGGCGACGCTAATGCAAATCTCTACTACGCGCTTATGCTCTTCATGGCTCAGCGTCGGAGACTCACCAGTGGTTCCGCATGGCACCAGACCATCGGTTCCCTGTTCAATATGCCAATCGATAAACTGCTCATATGCTTTCTCATCGACACCGCCATTGGCAAAAGGCGTGACAAGAGCACAAATAGATCCGTGGAACATCAAACTCCCCGTAATTCCATAAATATTAACCGAAATGGTCTCAAAATTGCCGAAATGCGAGACTAAACCGACAGACTAGACACGGCAAGTTTTCAAATGACAACCGAAATGCTAGACAGATCAGACCATTCGCCCGTGAGACTCATACCTGTGCCCAACGATCAACGGAGCCCTGGATGAAGGCAGTCATGCCACTCTGGACCGATCAACCACCAGGAAACGGAGCCCCCTGGATGAAACATTTTCAATAGAACCTGTCGGCATTTTCAAAACTCGTCCTTCCGTCTACGACTATGCGGCAAATGCCCTTGACGTTCCAAACCGAAGCGCTTTTCAATCTGCCAATGGCTGGGATATTGTAGGCGCGGCAGCATTTGGTTTTACCACCATCTGGATTAATTGAGCTGGACTTATGGAAGAAAGACCTTCAGCCAGCCGGGCCGCGACACTTCCTTCATTACCTGGATTACCAGCGTTGCTTGGCATCGCTTCAGAAAAGTAACCGCAGTGACCATGAATCAACAAAGCCACCTACTGAGCTACGACGACGTTGCGGCAGCCGCCACACGGATCAAAGGATTTGCGCGGACGACACCGCTGATAGAATCCTTTGCCACCAGTGCCGCGTGCGACGCCCGCGTATTTTTAAAAGCGGAAACACTCCAGCATACCGGCTCTTTCAAATTCCGCGGCGCTTTCAACCTGATCGGCCAGCTATCAGCTGAACAGAAATCGAAGGGTGTCGTCGCTTATTCTTCGGGAAACCATGCTCAAGCCGTAGCGAAGGTCGCTAGTCTTGGCAACATCAACGCCACCATCGTCATGCCCAGTGATGCTCCTCAGATAAAAATCAAGGCAACACAAAGTTTTGGCGCACAGACAGTGCTCTATGATCGCTACACAGAGTGTCGCGAGGACATCGCCGCTGCCATCGCAAAGGAGTCAGGGGCGACACTCGTCCCGCCTTTTGACCACCCTCATACAATTGCCGGACAAGGTACTGTCGGTCTTGAGATTGTCGTGCAGTTGACTGAATTGAAGACTGTTCCCGATGTTGTCCTCGTCCCCTGCGGCGGTGGCGGTCTCGTCGCTGGAATGGCGACAGCCATACGGCATCACTTCCCCCATACACAGATATACTCGGTGGAACCGGAAGGGTTTGATGACACGGCGAGATCACTCGCAAGCGGTGTAAGGGAAACGGCCAATAGCGATGCCAAGTCGATTTGCGACGCCCTACTGGTGCCGATTCCGGGGCAACTTACTTTCGCGATAAACCAACGTATTTTGAGTGGCGGCTATGAAGTAAACGATTCCATGGTACAAAAGGCGATGGCCTTCGCATTTCTGCAGGAGAAGCTAGTTGTCGAACCTGGAGGCGCTGTCGCCCTGGCCGCTCTTCTGAATAGCGTGGATGATTTTTCCGGGAAAACGATCGTCGCCGTTCTATCTGGCGGGAATGTCGACCCGGCAACTTTCAATAAAGCAATTAGCGAAACAGCTTAAGGTCCCCGTGGTGTTGCAGGCAATCCATCACTGACGATTAAGCTGCGCGTTCAACGCAGCCTGACGACGTAGCTGCTCGCCGGGCTTGCGCTCAGAGACCTGAAGTTCTGACTTCAGCTTCTTCACCGTCGCATTAAAATTATCATTCTGAGTAATCAGGCCAGAAAAACAACAAGCCCTACAAAAGCCGAGATTTGAACCCAACGCGATAAAGTGAGGTATTTAACCGTCCCACGACGCCGAATAACAACATCGCGCGCTTCAGTAGCCGCAGCGAGATATCGTCCGACGCCCTTAAAAATACTTAGCAGCCAATCCATGGCAATAATCTTACCCCGACCGATATGTATTCAAACAATAATTCTTCCAGTAATGCCCAGACCGGCTTGTTACTGGAACTTCGTCCCTACATCCCCCATAGAAACCGGTGCATTGCTCCCCAGCCAACACCGGCCGAAAATCTAGCGAAATAAAATTAACAAGGCAATAATTTGCTTGCCTCAATAATTGTCAATCATCCTGCGAAAAAATATCTGTCCCGCGCGTCTTCAGCCCAACGCAGTCCATGTCCTGATTCCGTCGATGGGCTGATGTTGCCGTCCTCATCTAAATCCACCGGATTGTCAAAAAGAGGCTCGAGAAGCGGGAAATGTTCCAGCCAGGTTACCGAGGGTGCAGCCGCTGCTAAATGCACGAACAATGCGGGTAAAAAGTGCGGCGCAACGCCAACTCCATAATGCCCTGCGACGGTCGCGACCCGCATCGCCTCAGTAATACCACCGATCATTGCAAGATCAGGCTGAATAACGGCGCATGATCTAGCTTCAAGAAATGGCGCGAGCTCAACCAACCCCTGATTATGCTCTCCCGTCGCTATTGCGACCGGAGACTGTGCTGCCAGTGCTGCGTACCCCACAATGTCTTGTGCCGGCAGCGGTTCTTCAAGCCACAATAAATTATAGTCGGCGCAGGCATTCGCGAGCCATTGTGCCGTTACAAGATCACATTTCTCATTGGCATCCCCCATCACCGCTACGCTAGAAGGCAGAGCTTCAGCGACCTCCTTCAATCGATCGATGTCCGCAGCATTGCCAGCAAACCTAAGTTTGACGGCCGTACACCCTTGATCGGCATATTTCAGCGCCTGCTTAACGGCATCTTCGGGCGCCTGTGTCGGCCCAAAACCACCACTGCCATACACTTTAACCGGCCTCGGGACGCCACCAAGGGCCTCCGCCAAAGTAATATTCTGGCACTTTGCCCACAAATCCCATGCTGCCAGATCAATAGCACCAATGGCAACGTAGCCGGTGCCCCGTCCCAGCCGGTTGAGCGACCCTGCCAAGCGTCGCCATAAAGCTGGTGGCGGGATTTGCGGCTTACCATCGACAAGCTTTTCCAACATCCAAGACGCTGTCGCCG
>Ga0302127_10000565_pt1 | contig 20811 bp, 13 predicted proteins | sample CB4_SCM_MG_FD_204452 | JGI IMG/M metagenome (GOLD analysis project Ga0302127, IMG submission 204452) | Marine microbial communities from Western Arctic Ocean, Canada - CB4_SCM | ecosystem: Environmental > Aquatic > Marine > Oceanic | place: Canada: Western Arctic Ocean | collected 2017-09-24
TCGGCTTCTCTGGCTTCGTCGCGGGTCACTCGCGACAAAGTGCGGTGACGGACAAGCTTACCGTTAGCGGTGTCGCCGCTAACATTAAGTATTTTGCACTGCGTGGTAACGGTGTTGACGAAGATAACGATCAGAGTCCGGAATACGGTGGACAGTTAGGGCAGTACAACGGCGACGGAGTGCTCCGTGGTCGTGCTGTGAACCGATTCTCTCGTCAAGCAGACAAGACGAATACTTATGTCGGGCAAAGAATTTCGTTCACATCCGGTATTATGACGCCACTTGTGCCTGCGGGGGCCGTACTGCACACTATCTATGGATACCATCACTTGGGCTTTGGCTTAAGTAACAATCAAGAATACAACCTCGACGTCGAGGGCATGAGTTGGTCGCCGTTTCAGGGTATCGTTTACGATACGACTTTCGACCGTTATTCCATCGCGCTGGCACACTCTGAGCGGCTTCCTGATGACTGGATTGATCCTGCTTCAGGATATCCAGCCTACAACAACTCTGGCTTAAAGCGCTTGTCTAGCAACTTGTTCGACCACAATATTTATGGCTTCGGTCAAGACCCCATTCTTCATGCAGAACTCGATGAAACGATTGTCTTTGACGTTCCTCAATACTCAATTTCTCAGGCAAATGTGTATCTAGCTAATGGTGGCGTAGCCATGTATCCATGGCCCGATTTTTCTCAAACCTTCACCTACCGCGACACATCATTGCCGCTGCCAAATGGTAATGATCTTGCTGGCGGTAATAATGCCAGCGGAACGACAGTCGACAGTCGTGGCTGGGGATGTCCTCCTCGAGTCGTAAACGAAGATCGCACGTACGAGAAGTCCTTGATTCCAACAATTGGCTTACCTCTGTTGATGCGCTATCGCTGTTATGTGGTAGGTGCCGAATTCGGCTTCAACGGTTCACAGGTGCAGATAATGGTAGGCTCTTCGGCATTACCAGCTTTCCGTGTATTCTCATGGGGCGGCCTAACCGGTAGCAACTGGGATTTCGTGGTTCCCGATGCTGATGGTGCGGGTAGTTCCCCAACTTCACGGGGATCCATTAAGGCGTACGGTCCAGAAATCCATTGGGGACAAGTTGATTTTGTGACTAAAGTTAGCCATGTCTACACCCACTGGTTCAATGCAGGTGGTGCTCTTGACTGGTTCTCTAACTTAACTCTAGAGCCAACACCGCAGCAGTCTAACCCAGGGACGTCTGTCGAGGTTGAGTTCCGCACCTCTCCGGCGATTAATACTGCTGCCTGTGTAAATGAGACAACTCCTCTAGAAGATGCCTCAAATGCGTTTGACGCCTACGGAGAATACGACGAAGAAATTGGTTGCGCCACAGTAACAGAAGGCTCTGCTTGGGTTTCAGACCCATCTAGCTTAGTCTCGTTGCAGTACCCGTACTTCCAGCTGCGATTTACATTCATCGCAAATACTCAACTCAATCTCGAGGCTGAGATGGACGCCTTCGGTTTCGCTTACACCGTAAATTAATTAGTAACTAATTAAGATGAAAATCAAATTACAAACAACAATGCTCCTAGCGACGTCTTTGGTGGCGTTTTTGCCCGGATGCAAATCTGAAACATCTTCTGCGTCGACACCTTTCGTGGTGCTTGACACTACCGTTATCGATGGTGACACGTGGCCGCTTAACCGCCCAATCGACATCTATTTTGCTAGTGCGATTGATTTTAATTCAGTAAGCACCAGTTCGGTTATCTTCCGCGCTACCGACAACATCAATCTAGGAGTCCCTGTGACGGGAACTTACGAGCTAATTCCTGATGTCCAGGGACGTGTCGATCACGGGATACGCTTTACCCCGGCGTGCCCAAACAACCTCGAGTTTGACAACGGCGGTTTTATGCCGGGCACGGTTGGATACGAGCTGTTGCTTCCAACAGAAAGCTCTGGTGGGTATACAGTGGTTCGCGATAGCGCCGGGCACCCACTTTCTGTTGGACTGACTCGTCGTTTTGTAACGCCTGCGTTTGGCGAGACATACTTTTACGACCCGTTATTCACTCCAGCGCAAATCACGGGTGTTGAGGTCCCTGCAGGACTGGGCTTGCTATCGATAGAAAGTGCTACTTTTCGCGTTACCTTTGACCAAGGTATCGGCCCTTCGCCGGTAAACTTGGGCATTGATCGGATATATGTCGAGTACTCTTTAGATGGCGGATTATTCTCATTACCTCCTCAAAAAGTTCCTGGCGAATGGGTCGTGGTTAATAATTGTGGCGATTCTGCAGAATTGTTGTTCCAGGTAAGTGGCGTGCTTCTTCCTGGACGGAATGTGCGCGTGGTTACGACATCTGACTTCGAAGATTTGAGTGGCGACCAGAACAGCAATGGTGATGTTTCGCTAACGGTGCAATTGAGCAGTTTGTCTGACGTTTACAACAATCTATCAGTCAACCCAGATGATGTCGCCTATGATCAGTTCATAGACGACTTCTCTGTAGGGACAGGACTCGATTACTCATCTAGCTTGCCGCAACCCCTTGCCGAAATCAATCAAGGTGAAATCGTGGCTGCTTTTGTTTTTCCGGACAATGATGGTAGCGATAAAATCGATTTTCTCCTTACAAGCTCACATATTGAGATAAATACAACGGGGACCGATGACCAAACGGATGACGTAGGAAACACATTCTCGGTCGTAGATGGTGTGATGTACACTAATGATTTCACTATTGATGCTGCAGCATCAATCCGTGCTTTTGGCGAGAATCCGCTAATAATTTATGTTGCTGGTGACGCCACCATTCATGGAGAAGTCGATGCGAGTGGCTACGACGCCAATGCTGCCGATGGCTTAACCTTACGCCCCGATGTAGTGGTTCTTGGTGCCGAAGGCGCTTGTGGGGGCGGTAGAGGTGGCGATGCGTCGACTACGCTCGATTACTCTACACAACTGGGTGACAACGGCATGGGTCCTTTTGGCTCTGTCTTTGGCGGTGGCAGTGGTGGTGAAGGTGGTTACCAACAAGATCGATCGCCTGCGGCGATTGGTGGTGGTGCTGTATTGATAGGTGCAGAATTTCTTGTCGCCGGTGGTGGTGGTGGTGGTGGCTTTGCTCGAACACGAACCGACGCCGTTTTCTGGGACGAGTGGCCATTAAGCAGCTTACCTAGTAACCACGACAACTCCGGCCCTGACCTGCGTGGTGATCGTCACACTATTTTCGATACCACAATAGACCCCGACACTTATTTCATGGGTGCCGAAGATGGAATGCGCGGCTCGGCTGTTGGTGCAAACCTGATAGACACCGGTATGTTCCCACAGGCTGTTCGCGGCTATCTTGACAACGGTCAAGACCTCGGAGCTCTCGATACCGCAATCTTCGACCCCGCTCAAACCGGCGGTTCAATTGATAACGATGAAAGGTACGGTCTAGCTGTTTCCGGGCCAGATGGAGGGCGTGGTGGCGTCTCAATCTTTTCTTCAGTCGACCCAGAGTTCGGCACAGCCAACGATTTTCATGGTGAGCGTTTCTTCTGGGATGGTATTGGAGCAAGCCCTGTTACTGTTACCGGCGAGTTACTTGCTCCGTATGCAGGTTCAGGTGGCGGTGGGTCAGGTGACCTCCAAACACTTATACGTTACATTGACGATGGTACCGGCTTTCAGCCTTTGCCTTTGTCAGGACACTATCCAGACACTGCTTTCCCTCACGGTAATACACAGCGCTACTTTCGCGGTGCTGGAGGTGGCGGTGGTGGTGGCCAAATACAAATTCACGTGATTGGCCATATAATTCTCGGCGCTACTGCAGTGCTTAAGGTGAACGGCGGTAACGGTGCCGGCGGCGACTCTACTTCAGGTGGTAGCCTAGATGGTTCTACAACTCAAGTATCAGGTTCAGGCGGCGGCTCAGGTGGTCACATGATTCTAAGCTCTGCTTCAGGTCTCAACCTAAGTGCCATTAACGTCGGCGTACCCGGTGTTCCGAGCAATCCTAGCACTTTCTTTGATGGCACTATTCCTAACTACGTTATGCAGGCCATTGGTGGGCGTCGTGGTTGGTCCGCTTCTAAATTGGCAGCAAACTTTCCTGCAAGCGAGAACGCACCTAATAATTACGACGGTAATGGAAGTTTCCATACTGGGCGTGGTGGTGCCGGTGCTTCCGGTGTGATTCAAATACATATCCCAGACCCGATTGCCGACATCGCATACCATAGCGCTGTTAACGCGGCGTTCAAACAGTATGTCACTCTTGAGGATATTGATAACCCAGTGGTCTCTGACCGCCAAGATCAGGTTTTGGCACTATACGCGATGCCTGTGCCATTTACATTGATGCCATTATTCTCACCGCAATCACAGGTTCAATCGGTATGGATTGATACTGGCTTAGCGAACCTGCGTCAGCCGAGTAACGGAGTAGGACCATTCCCAATCTACGGCGCTACCGGTGATTTGAATTTTGCAGGACTAGATGCTTTAGGTTATGTCGAGAGCGATGTCGCGACTGCTACTGTAATTCAACTTACTCCCATTACTGATGGCGGTGATGACGATTTCATTATTGATGCAAGTGGATTTAGTGTGACAATCGACCTTACTAACTTAATCATTGCCGATACCTGGAAGTTCAATCCTAAGTTATTAATAGGTTGTGACTTTACAACTGCCGCACTCACTTCGCATGAAATCGTTAGCGCCGATTTAACCAGTAATGGTGATCTGGTCCTTGCCACGTTGGTTGCGGATGGAGCGATCATCGACGATGGTGCCTTTGTCATCTACAACAAGTTCTTCGGTGTTTCCTCTGGCGATATCAAGGACAAGCTACCACCATCGTCTTCTGTACGCATTCAATTCCAGGGCGCTGATGGAGTGTCTCAAGAAAGCCTTGAGCCTGATATAGCAACAATTACTAGCTGGACTGGAGAAAACAGTACAACCTTTGATGACCTCGATGGCAAACGCTTTATTCGTTATCGCGTTAGCTTCGATATCGACGCCTTGAACCAAGGCGGCTTCAATGGCTTAAGCCGTCCAGCACTCGGATATATTAAGATCCCTTACGCTTGGTAATAACGACGGCTATTAATAAAAGCCTCGGGTCCATCATGACCCGAGGCTTTTTGCTGTTATTGTTAGTGTCTTGTTCTAAAGAACAGTCGCAAACATACTTGAATATCGATTCGATAGCGACAGCTAAAAGCACACTGTTGGCCGTTAATCAGCCCATTGTCGTTGTTTTTGATGAAAAGCTACAGCGCCCCGTTCGTAGTAGCGCGGTACAAATAGTCGATGCTGATGACAAGATAGTTGTTGGCTACGATGTTGAAATAGTTGGTAACACGCTTCAGATATTAGGTTCCTTGCCTACTACCCCGACTTTAGATGACGCCACCTTTTTGCCGGGCCAGCACTATACAGTTACCCTGCGTGGGCTTCCCGCTGTTGCCGCTTTGAGATCAGAACAAGCCGCTTTTCTAGCTAAAGACGTGCAGCTTAGAATAGGATTTTTACCGCTATCCACAAGCGGAGTGCTGTCGGCATTCGATGCTAATATTAAACCGTTGTTCGTGGTTAACTACTCGCCGGAGCAAACGATTGATGTTAGCTCTAAAACCGCATTACGTTTTAACGTTGATGGGGCTATCGATCCTCGTACATTATCTTTTGCGAAGTTGTTTGTTTCCGGGAATAAGGGCTTAGCAATAAATTGCAACTTGCATTTGATAAGTAACAAGCGCTTTTCATCAGTTATTGAAGTTGAATTACCCTCGTTTAGTGGGAGCGCTTATTTAGTATTACCTTCGACTATTGAAGGTATTTCCGCTCGAAGTCTAGCGGAAGCAACGAGTCACTATCCGCTCGTTTCTAATAACTAAAGTGCATTATCTTCTGTAATTGCAGCGACGGTTCTAGGACAATAGCATGATGTCGTGGTTAGAGTTGCTTCAATCAGTCCCTTGGCTTTACAATACTTTCGTTGTTGTACTTGGCGCAATGGCCGGCTCATTTGCTTCCGCAGCTATTTATCGAGTTCCTCAGGAAGGGCTGAGCATTATTTCTCCGGCTCGTTCGTTTTGTCCGCAGTGTAAGCATAGTCTGAGTTGGTATGACAATATTCCGCTGTTGGGGTATATGCTTTTGGGGGGTAAATGCCGCCACTGCAAGGCATCCTTCAGCCTCGGTTATCTCGCCAACGAGATTATTTGTGCTACGCTTTTTTACCTGGTAGCACATTCTTGGATAGCAGATCCTGCGCGCGGCGGTAGCGCGGCAGCGTTTTTGCTAGCACTTGTCGCCATTTGCGCGCTTTGGATAGCCGCTGTTATCGATTGGAAGCATTTTATTTTACCCGATGGTATCACCGTCGGCGGAATTGCTTTCGGCTTCGTGGCTGCCGCTCTTGCTCCGCAATTTCATTTCTGGCCACAACTTAGCTCATCTTTGTCTGTTTCTAGCTTGCTCGGCTTGGAATTGTCGGCCACTTCCGGCGGCGCTCTTATTTCCGCTTTCCTAAGTTCTTCAATTTCTTTCATATTATTACTTGGAATTGGACGCGGTTTTTCTTATCTTTTAGGGCAGGAAGCTCTAGGCTTCGGCGACGTCAAATACATTGCCGCTGTCGGCGCCTTCCTCGGTATCGAAGGTTCTATCTGGACTTTAGCTATCGGCGTCTTTGCAGGCGCACTTTTAGGTGTGTTGAATGTCTTGCGTTTTTGGCTCGTAATATCCATGCGACGAAAACGACGGGGCAGCCAGCTAGCTTATGCTCATTCATCCCCGTATGTCGGTTGGCGGATAGGCCGGGTAATCCCTTTCGGTCCACCGCTGATTCTCGGAACGACTCTCACGATGTTGTTCCCCTTGCACGTACACCATTTCTTTCTAGTCACTTGGCCAACACTGTTGGCTTACGGCTAACCAACGCATCTCATGAAAAAATCCACACTACTCATCGCACTTATCGCACTTGTTGCTCCTGCTTGTCAATCAAGCATGCAACGTCAAATGATCGAAGACCAAGATCAACAACTTGAAGCATACTCACAAGCAAACGACTCGTTGCGCATGGAGCGCGATCGTCTCGATGCTGAGCGTGCGGCACTAAACGAACAAATTGCTTTCGAGCACGAGAACAATGCTGAATTGCAAAGTCGCATAACCGCTAGTGAAGCGGCTTTTTCTAAGCAAAACTCTGAGGTCGAAGGATTGATGTCCCGCCTTGCAGGCACTGGCGTTAACGTCGAAAACCGTGGTGGCTTTATTGTTCTCGGTCTACCATCAAGCTTAAGCTTCCCATCTGGTAAGGCTGAACTAAACAAGAAGGGTAAAGACAGCCTGACGACTGTCTCTTCAATCTTGCACAGCGATTACGCAAATAGCACTTTCTGGGTTGAAGGTCACACAGACTCAGATCAGCCTAAGAAGTCGGGTTGGAACAGTAACCTCGAGTTGTCTGTTAACCGCGCTCTTTCAGTAGCAAACTACCTCATCAAGGACATGAAGGTTGCGGCAGAATCTATGCGTATTTCTGGCCACGGCGAATGGAAGCCAATGGCTGACAACAAGTCAAAAGAAGGTAAAGCGGCTAACCGTCGCGTAGAAATCCTAGTCATTCCAAACAACTAGTATCTATAAATTCACCAGGCGCCGTGCAGAGATTGCATGGTGCCTGGTTTTTTGTTAATATATTTTTATGCTGCAAGTCATGCCACGACGCAATCAAGCGTTTACATTAGCCGAGTTATTGGTGTTTATCTGCGTGATTAGCATTGTGGCTTTGTTCGCTATTCCGCTGTCGCTTGTGCAACGCAGTGACTTGAATCAACAGCATGCCCAGCGGTATTTGCAAATGATCGATGGTGCGCAACGGGTTTGGCACCAGCAGACAGGTAACTATGCTTCATTAAGTCAACTGGCAACTACCGTTCCTGTACCACTAAAATTGCCAAGCGCTAATATTTCTGTTTTGCGCGCACCTTTTCTCGCGGTATCTCCCTCGTTGATAGTTACGGATGATAGTATCGCACACCGTGGCGGATACCGTTTCCAGCTTGCCACAGATAATCATGGCAATATCGCTGGATGCTGGGCTTGGCCAAACTTGAATAAATATTCCGGCGAGATAAGTTACTACGTAGACTTTTCAACGTCTAAAGTGATGCTGTCTATCGCCAAGTATTCTTGGAAAGAAACACCTCAAGGCGCAGTTCCTCTGGCAAGCGAATTGTTAGTCGGCGAAGTGGAATAACTTTGTAGTGTTGTTGAACACTTGTTCGCGTATGTCGGCAACGCTTTGGTCGCGTGCGGCCGCAACAGCATCTAAAGTATGCACGATGTAAGCCGACAAATTCTTTTTGCCACGCACGGGCTGCGGAGCTAAGAATGGGGCGTCTGTTTCAACTAACAACCTCTCAAGCGGAATGCATGCTGCCGAATCTCGAATCGCTTGTGATTTTGGATAGCTTATATTGCCTGCAAAACTGAAGTGTAAGCCCAAATCTAATAGGCGCATAACATATTCAGGACCTTCTGAAAAGCAATGCATTACACCATTCACGGGCCGCCCACGTTTTTCAAGAATGGTGACTAATTGCTCGACGGCCTCGCGGCAATGAATAATAACAGGCAGGTTCATTTGATCGGCTAAATCTAAATGAAATAACAGTGCTGCTTCTTGAGCAGCAGCCTCGGAGCGATTATGGAAGAAGTCGAGACCCGTTTCGCCAATGGCATGCCAGGTCCCTTTTTGTGAGAGAGCTGCAATCTCGTCTAACTTCGCGTCGAGTTCACTTAGATCACCGACATCGTTTGGGTGCAGGCCGACAGATGCAATCACTTGTGAATGTTGCTCACTGATTTCAAGGCACCGCCTAGATGAATTTGCATCTGTGCCGACGCATAGCAACTTTGTTACACCAGCCTCTGCTGCAAGTTGCAATTGCTCGGCAACACTCACTTGCTCTTCGTTCCAGTAAAGATGACAGTGGGAATCAAAAATAGCCATTACTTAATATTGTATTGTTCGCGCAGTGCAGTCATGAAAGTAAACAAGCCAATATCACTTGTGCGCTGCGGCATTTTATTGACGAGAATCGAGATGCCGCGTTGTTGGTCAAGTTTTAGCACAGCCAATAAAGCGTCTTTACGAATTAAAAAATTAGTCGCCTCGGTATCGAATACGCTTTCAAAGATTGGTGCAGCTTCAACCATGCCGCGCTTTACAACAGCGCTCATGGCGAGACTTCGGGCGCGCGCCTCCATACTTTCTTCTGCGGCAATCGACAGTAAGAGTTCGTCTGCTAAGTGGCCCTGTACATCTAGCAGCATATCTTCAAGGTATTGTGGACGCAGTAGGTCACCGGCGCGTGTTTTTTCCCTGAACATTAGGTTGCGCGCTCTGGTGTAAGCTTCTTTTGGGTCAATGCGCCAAAGGCTATTGTGGCAGGCAACTCGCAGTTGAGTGGGAGTTGTGCGCATGTCTTGCTGTCTGATAATTATTATCAGCTCTTCCGGATCAAGCAGGTAGTCGGCACACAAAAACTCTTCTACAGCTAATTCTGGATGCCCTGCTTTGTCTTCCTGAATTAAATTACCCCAATCTAGCGGGTGTTGGGCATGAAATGAAGCTGCAGCACGAATAGTAATTCGGATTTCATCCAGCGCTTGAATGCGTGCAACATACCCTGAAATCGTGCGATATCGCACGGCGAGTGACCGAGAACGCTCAACCAAGACTTTGGCAGGATGTTCGGCAGAGGTCGCATCACGGGCAATGCTTTCAGAAGACCCTTTAATAAAAGGGGTTACGTCTTTTGTGCATGAGGTAAGCATGCTGCCGGATAGCAGCAGAGTTAACCCAAAATTACAGCGGAATTGGCATGAAGTTTGCATGACTTATGGTGTTAATTTGTTAAACTTAGACTTCGTTAGATTGACGCTACTCCCTTAGCGACTACGTTGTAGTAATAATAGCATTGTGAAACTAATTCCCAACACTTCTTGCATAAATCTTGGCTTTGCCCTGTGTGGCCTCGCTTTGTTCTTCGGATGCGTTCCTAGCTCTGCGGTTCCCTCCGTATCTAATTTCGGAATATCTTCTTGCTCTCTCGGCTGTAATGGCCAGTCTTTTTCTACGTCTCAGCACTTTGAGAACCAAGACATTAAGTTCACCTTTAACGACACTGTCGACCCCGCAAGTGTCGACAATTCATCTATTTCTATAGTTGATCGCGATACGGGTGTTCAGCCTACAGGTACGCTTATTGTTCGCGGCAGTGATGTAATATTCCGCCCAGCGTTAAGCCAAACAGTTGAAGGCTTAAGTTATGGCTTTACCGTAGGCGCTACTTACCGCGTTAATATAAACGGCAACAACTCGGTGAGCGTTGTTCAATCTTTGAGAGGGCACTCTAATCAATCTACGATTACTGGCGAAATAACTATTGAACCGGCAACGGATTTAAACCCCGGTAATCCCTCGCTGCAGTCGATCTCTCCTGATGAGACTGAAGTTCCTAGTAGCAGGTTTTTTCCGATCGACCTAGTCTTCGACGACATCATGCAAGTTTTGCCGTTGGCTAACCCAGACACAGGCGAGAGTACGTTGGTGTCTGTGATGTCATACGAGCCACTCACCGATATTCGCCTTGAGATACCGGGCTTTTATTCTGCGACAATCGATCGCGATAATTTAACGACAACTTTAACGTTTTCTCCTTCGGTTGCGTATCCATCCTCTGATGGTGGCGGAAGGTACCTCGAAGTAACGCTCAGCCAACAAATCTCAGATATAAGTAATAATAATCTTACGAACCCTGGTCCGAACCAGGTGCTGCTGATCGATGCCTTCGAAGAAGCCATTAGCTTTAATGAGACTTTCGCCGATTCTACGCAGCAAGATATGGCGGGCAGTGTGTTTGGCTTATGGGAAAACACCTCTTATCTCGATAGTGGTCAGTTGCAGGATGGCAGCCATAGTGGTGGTGGCTCTGGTGCGCTAGGTTACTTTGCTCCTAGTTCGTCTAGTGCGATTGTCTTTAATACCGATGGCTTTTCACAGGTGTATTCTAATTTGCTTGAGAAAACAGTTGTGGTGAGCGACGGTTTTTACCCATTCTCAGAGGTTCTATTACCTAGCGATAACAGCGTGGTCGCTTCCGGGGCAAACCCACTACGGCTTGTCTCTCAGGGCGATTTTGTCTCCGACTCAAAAATTCTTATTGGCGGCGGGAATGCACCGGGCCACTTTGGCAAGGCTTTCTATGCCGGGATAAGTTCCAGCGAGCGAGACGGAGATGAAGTCGCTAATATACTCTATGAGTCGATATTGGGATCTTCTGAATCTCCTACTGACGACTACTTTTTTGGTGGTGATGGTGCGATTGGAGTTTTAGGAGGTGGCAATGGTGGGAGTGGCGGCGATACATGGTTTGCTAACAGTATTGGCTTTGGTGGCGGAGCATATTTCAGTACCATCCCGGTAACTTGGTCTCAGTTTATTGAAGATGGCTTTACGCCAGGAAGTAGTCGTTACAACGCAGGCATAGGTGGCACGGACGATCGTTACTCTGGTAATAATGGTCAAGGTGTCGGTGGAGTTCCTGCTCTTGGTTCACCAATAGGCAGTCCTGATGGCATCCTTAGCGATTTAGAGAATGGCTCAGGCATGGGATCATGGTGTTGGCCTCCGCGATCGAATGAGATGCCTGCTGGAGCAGTAATAGAAACTCACAGTGACAAAGGATTCATCTTGCATCGCTCACGTGGTGGCGGTGGTGGCGGTTACTGGACGGACGGCGCACGCGGCGATTATTTTGTTGAGAACTCCCTTAATGGCCTTGGCGAGAACATGAGCGATAACGATTTGGTACCCGAAGTAAATGACGCCCTCGGTGTTTACGAGTACAACGGTCGCGATGACGGCAGCGATAAATTTGCATGGGACATTTCTGCAACAACTCCGAATCAGGTGGCTGATGCGTCAGGCGGAAAATTTGTAATCACCTCCGGTTTTGAAGGCTTAGACCCATCCCAGGGATTCTTGCTCGGTGGTTCAGGTGGCGGTGGTGCAGGAATGGGACAACATGGTTCGATAGAAGACCGTGTCCCAGGCGCAACACCTAAGACTGTTGGTACTTGGCGCAGCGGAGCTGGCGGCGGCGGCGGCGCGGGTGGCGGTGCCATTCATATTTTTGCCGGTAACGATCTTAGTTTGACAGGGGCTTTAGAATCTAATGGTGGCGATGGCGCCACTTCTAACTTCGTTGAATCCATTCCATTCTATGACGCTTTTGCTTTGCTCTATGGGCCTCCCGGAGACGCGGGCGGCGGTGGTGGCTCAGGTGGAGCAGTTTTGTTGGAAGCATGCGGCACTATGCAATTAGGATCTGAGGTGATCGACGTGTCAGGAGGCCGTGGCGGTCTCGGCGCTGTTGGTAACCATGGCGGTGACGGCGGCAGTGGCGTCGTGAGATTTAATACAGCAACTGGCTTGGAAGCTCTTGCTTTTTGTGAGGATGCTGTTGAGCCCGACTTTGCTGTGCAATCTAATCCTGTTGCAATGGACGATGTGGCCAATGTTGGCACTGTTGGTAATTACACTTACGCAGGCACAACCGGCGATGTGAATTTGCAAACAGGCGAGCTTATTAATGGCAACGCGAGTGGTGTTAGATCATTATGGTATGAACCATCGGCGGATAAGTACGAGTTAGCGTTAACTGGCTACACTATCGAGTGTGAGTACTCACTTGATGGTATTGCAACCAATACTCTTGTTTTTAGCGATCAAGTGCTAACGAATCCCGATGAAAATTCTGGGGCTACCGCGGTGTGGATTGCTTTCCAAGGAGCATGGATGCAACCAGGTGAGTCACTAAACGCTCAACCTGAGTTGGTTACTGTTACAAAGTGGTTCGTCCCAGGGTTAACCGTTGCGACTTCTGGGATAGACGAGTTTAACTCGTTTTATAATCGCGCGCTGCGCTTTAGATTGGTGTTCGATCAAGATGTCATTGCCGGTTTGCTTAGTGGTGGTACAAACCCTTGGTTCCGCGTTACTAGCGTTAACTTCGATACCAACGCAAGTTGAGCATGGGCACCTTGTGTGCCTATGTTCCTGATGGAATTCTGTTAAACGGATTTGAATTCCATCAGAACTGCGCACTAGTTGTCGACCCAAGCGGTCGTATCATTGATGTCTGCGACGTTGAAAAACTAAATCCTGCGATTGCTCAACAGTCTTGCGCTGGTCAATTATTTACCGCAGCACCTATACTCGCGCATGCCCATCTCGAGTCATTTGATGCGCCACGCGACAAGTTTTCGCGCGAGAGTTTCGCACAATGGGTAGAGTCGTTGCTCGAGTGGCGGCAATCTACAGAACGACTTTCACCCGAAGAAAGTGCTGCTGAATCTCGCCGTCAGTTGGCGGAAAATGGTTGCGGTTTAGTCGCAACTCATGTCAGTGAGCCCGGCGCGGAGGGTGACGTAAGTCCTGATTTGCCAGAAGTCTTTGCCTTCAGTGAATTGTTCGTACCGCAGGGCGAGTTGCCAGATTTGCCTGACTTCCCTTATCGCGGAGTCGCATTGCATGCACCTTATTCGGTGTCCGAGAAAGTAGCGCGCCAAGTATTTGAGAAATACGCTACGGATAATACTGTCTCTATTCATCTTGGCGAACATGACGAAGAACGCCAGTTTCTCGAGTATGGCACGGGCAGGTTGGCCGAGTTGTTTTTACGGCGTGGCTTGAACATAAAAGACACCTACTATGCGTCACCCGTAGATTGGCTTGATGCTGTTGGCGGACTGACGCCGTCAACGTTGGCTGTGCATTGCGGCAACCTTAGGGCCGACGAATTACGGCGTCTTGATCATGCCGGAGTGGACATCGTATTTTGTCCTGGCACGCATAAATACTTTAATCGGCCTCAGCCAGCCTTTGCCGAGGTGAGTGCATTGCTTCCAGCTCTAGGATGTGATTCATTGGCTTCTAATCAAAGACTCGACCCACTTTATGAGTTGCGGTGTGCCAAAGAAATTGTTCCAGAAATTAGCAGTCAGATGTGGTGGCAGTCGCTCACCGTCCGTGGTGCTGAAGTGTTGCGGCGCTCTGATCTTGGCAGCTTGGCGCAGGGTAAGTGGGGGCGAGTGCTCAGTTTTGAAACGAGTGAGTTCGGCTCTGCTTCTAGCGCTGAGCAAGTGTGCGATATCCTGTGTTCGCAAGAGGGTTTATCAAGAAAATTAATTACGCTGAATTCACCAGGAGGTTAAGTTAAAATGAAAGATATGCAACAAGCCGTTTCGTTAATCAAGTCTAGCTCCTCCATTTTGCTCACCGGCCATTTACGTGCCGACGGCGATTGCCTTGGCGCCCAAATCGTTCTTTACCACGCACTATCTGCGATGGGGAAAGAGGTGCAAATCATGTTGCCGAATATGCCGGACCAACGCTATGGTTTTTTAGAGCAAAAGACACCCTGGAAAATTTTTGATGGCGAGTTGCCCGAATACGATTTACTCATTGCTTGCGACTGCAACGAACTCGGACGTCTTGGCGACATGGTGCCTGAAATATTAAAGCGTAGCCAGCCAAAGATGGTGGTGGATCACCACATCATGATGACTCCCGAAACTTGGGACGTCGCCTTTCATGACGTCGAAGCAGCAGCTTCAGGAATTCTTGCGATCGAGTTGGCGCAATTGCTCGGCGCAGAGTCCTTGCCACTAGCGGCGTACGAGGCCGCTTTTGTCGCTCTTATGACCGACACTGGCTGGTTGAAGTATTCCAATTCAGATCAGCGCTCTTTCGATATGGCCGCTTACTTGGTTGCACGTGGAGTAGACAGTTCGCGAATCTACGATTTGGTTTACCAGCAACTAGAAGATGGACGCCCTTTGGGCGTGGCTGCTGCTTTGCAGAACTTAGAATATCACGCGGATGGCAAGATCGCGGTAGCGTGGGTAACCAACGATTTACTCGCCGCAGGCAATGGTAGTTTAGATGATACTGACGAAGTCTTAGACATCATTCGTGCTGTCGCAAATGTCGAGGCGGTTGCGTTATTGTGCGAGCGTGATGCGGGGCAAATAAAAGTTAGCTTCCGCTCCAAGACTATTTTAGACGTAAACAAAGTAGCGCGTCGCATCGGTGGTGGTGGCCACGCTCGTGCCGCAGGTGCTAGTTTTGAGCGTAGTGTCGGCATGCCAGAGGCAGTAGCGCAAACACTTGAAGTGTTGCTCGACGAGTTTGCCACGCAGTAATACCTTAAAGCTTTTCGCGCTTGCCGAACATTCCGGTTAAAGCATGCCGCGCAAGTTTAGGATTACGCTTTAAGCGACGAGTAACGTACTTATGCCATTCTTTGCCATAAGGGATGTAAACTCTGACCGTATAACCGGCATCAAGTGTTTGACGGCGAAAAGTTTCTTGGACACCAAGCAGCATTTGTATCTCAACGCGCTCCTTCGCCTCTGGGATGTCTTCTAATATTTGCGCAACTCCAGCAAGAATGAGTGGGTCGTGAGTAGCAACGGCAACATACGCACCGTTCTCTAGCAATAAGCGCGTGGTCTTTAAATACGAAGCATTGATCTCGCTCATCTCTTGATAGGCGTCAGAAGCCGGCTCGACATAGATGCCTTTCACCATACGCACGTTCAGCTGACGTGGGTTGCTCTCTAACAGGCGCTGGGCATCGTCGTGAGTACGAAACAGCATTGCTTGCAGTACGCAGCCAATACCCTGTGGATGTGCTTCTCGCAAACGTTCAAAGACCGCGAGCGTGCCGTCAATAGTGCTTGACTCTTCCATCTCATAGCGCACGAAACCTTGTTGCTGCCGGGCGAGACGGACGATGGAGCTCACGGTCTCAAAGCAAATGTCTTGGCTAATATCGAGACCCATTTGCGTCGGCTTCAGCGAAACGTTCACCGGAAATCCATTATCTGTTAGCGTTTGAATTAAGGATTTATACTCGCTCGCTGCAGCATCAATTTCACTGTTATTCGTGACAGCTTCACCAAGCAAATCAAAGGTGGTGAGGTAAGCGCTATTATGAAGGTGGCGTCCGCGATCTAGGGCGTCTTCGCGCGACTCACCTGCTATATAGCGCAGGCTGAGCGGGCGCATGAATGACTTCGGTACGAGCGGGATGCAAGAAGCTAGGATTTTATCGAGTATTGCCATGGCGTAATTCAACCATAGAATGCCATCGCGTTAGGGTGGGCGCTAGCTTTATACTATGCAAATGTTGCGATTGCACCTCATCATTTCGGTATTGGCTTTCACGGTGTGTGCCTGTGCTCCGAACCCATCGGCTAGCCAAGGCGGCTTGCTCGCTGCCGGTGAGCAACGCGATTTGATATTGGTGTCCATCGATACTTTACGCGCTTCACGATTGCCGTTTTATAATCCGACTTTGCACCAGGCACCGAAACTTGAATTAGCCGGTTCAGCTGACGACCCATTTTCTATGGCGTGGCTCGCCAACCAGGGTGTGGTGTACGATTCCGCGTTCACAACGTCGGGTAAAACTTTGCCATCGCTCGCATCATTTTTTACAGGGTTGGCGCCACTCGAACATGGAGCGGTGTCAAATATGACACGTTTGCAAGCTGATACATACATCCCGACTTTGAAGGATGCTGGCTTCAGTTGTCACGCGCGGGTGGCGAATCGCTCCTTACATAAGTTTTGTGGTTTAGCGAATGGTTTCGATAGTTACGCTGTTCGTGCAAAAGAACGCGAGCACGAATTAGGAGACGATCTTTTAAAGGCAGCTCATGACGATATAGTCGAAGGCAGCAGAGTAATGCTGTGGGCCCACTTCATGGCTCCGCACCAGCCTTACGAGCCACTGCCTGAATACCGCGATCAATTGGCTTTGCCCGTTAATGTTATTGCTGGTAACGATCAACTTAAAGCGGCACATCGCTCGCCGCAAACAGAGCAAGAAAACTTCGGTGCTTATCGAGATTTGTATGATGCCGAGATAGCAACTGCTAATCAATACCTTCAAGATTTTTTAGTTAATCTAGACGCCAAATACCGTGCAGCAAATAGGGGTGGCTTGCTTGATAATGCCGTAGTAGTGTTTTTCTCTGACCATGGCGAAGAGCTCGCCGACCGTAACGGTTACTTCTTGCACGCCAAGAGTTTGTATAGTTCGGTGGTACGCGTGCCATTAATCGTAGTTGACAAGCAATCAGGCAGCAGTGGGCACATTTCGCAATTGGTAGATTTGTCTCAAACAATGGAGATGCTGTTGCATGGTAATGACTTCGCGGCTGACACTGTCGTTAGTGCCTGGCATAACGATTACTTCGCCATCCGTGATGCGCGCTATACGTTAGTGCACAACCCGCAGCATAATGCACAAGGTCCGCTTGAGCCACCAGAAGATGTCGCTTACTTTTATTCGGCTGTAGGACTTTACGATAGACTTAGCGACCCATTTGAAATGGACAATATTGCCGAGGCTAATCCGCAAATAGTTTCGCGTCTCGGTGGTCTGCTTTACCAATGGTATCAATCTAAAGAACAAGTGGATGGCGATGTAAGTACTCATCTTGATGAGCAAGCACTGTCTGAATTGGGCTATACCACTGATCCGACTGACGATCATTCATTAGAGGATGTTGGTCCATGGCCTCTCGACAAATATAGTTACAATGACTGAGAACTCTGTGAAAAATCGCGCTTGGCCCTGGATTGAAGGGCTACTGCTGGCGCTAATAGTATTAGTGGCGTTAACGATGGGCGGAGAATCAGCTCGTGTCTCTTACCACGGATATTTGCACACAACTATTGGTGAGGCAGTACTGAGTGATGGCTTGCTTCCTGAAAATCCGTATCATGCCGGTGAGGCATTAAATTATTACACGCTTTACCCAACGCTAGGTGTCTTAATCGGACGGCTCGGCATGGGCGCCTTATGGGGCTTCGCGATAATCAACATTCTTGCGGCTTTATTGATGGGGCCAGCATTAGACTCTTTCACTAAACGTCTACAGTTTTCCTTTGCCGTACGCCGCGCCTCTTTCTGGTGTATGCTGCTCGGGTTCAATTTATTAGGATATTATTTTGCGAGTGGGGTGAGTGTCCCACCGCTAGGAGCTATGCCTTTCGCTATCCTCGAGCCAATGACAAATGTTGGCGAGTTGTTTTCTTGGGATGCACGCTTGCAGTCATTCGTGACCAAGTTTTTAAACGTTTCCTCTTTCGCATGCTCGCTGCCACTCATGCTGTTCGCCTTGTCGAATGCCATCGAAGATACGAAACGTAGTCGCTTGCTGGCGGCAATACTTCTCGGTTTATGCATTGCGCTTAATCCTCTGGTGGGTGCTTTTAGTGTCTTACTGATTGTGGGCCAAGCGTTGCTGTGCAACTCAGGTGAGCTGCTGTCGCAAATCATTACTTGGGCGAAGTTGGGTGCTGTTTCGGCAATAATCGCAGTGCCCTTTATTGCGCCATTGCTTCTTAACGCGGGTGCTTCCGCTGCTCCAGACAAACAATTGCCTTTTGTCGGCGATGGAGCATTCTTCAATATCCTTGGACCGTGTTTGCTGCTTGCTCTGATGAGCGCCTTCGTCGCCTTAAAGCTTAGTGCTAAACAGCAGAAGGTTATTTTATTAGCGTCAATCCTTGCAGTACTGTTTTCGTTCTCTAGTTTGCCGTTTAGTAACGAGTATAAGTTCCCTCGGTTGTTCGCGATATTTTTAGCAATCCCTGCTGGCGCAATGGTGGTGCGCTATGTGAAAGGTTGGGTGCCGATGCTTGCACTTGGCATACTTGCTATCCTGTCCATGCCAACAATGTTTTCAACGATAAAAGCTTACGCTTATTGGAATGTCAGTCAGTCTTTGCCACTAACGACATCCAGTAATGGTGACTTAGTATCGCGACTCGTCGACGACAATTTACAGCCAGCCATTCCGCAGTCCGTTCTTGAAGCTATTCAAGAGTTAGATAGCGATGCTGTGATAATGATGCATCCACGTTTCCCTAAAGTGGCCAGTATGGCGCAAGGTAACCAATGGGCTCCGGCTTTGCAGCACACATTGCTGGTTGATAGACCACAGATTCACAATTACGCTTATAGCCCAGAAGTTCTATCAAGACTTGGTCTGGTTGTCAGCTTTTGGGGATCAAATGATTGGCCGGCAACAGCAGACCCTGACAATTACGTGCCACAACCAGCACTCAGCCAGTTACGACAAATTGTTGCCGGGCGCAGCTTGGCTATTTTGAGTACGGCAAGTTCGACTGCGAGTCACGATTATTTGCATAAGTTGCGCGACTCTGGTGATGTGTCTTTAGTCGCTGAGCAAGGCGATGTTTATCTGTGGTCGTTTTCTGCTGTGCAGAGAGTGGTCGAAAACTAAGCGCCTGCTGAATATCTTCTAGAGCGATAGCGGCTCGTTGATTAAGATCAGCATTGCTGCGCGCCACTCTCAAACACCGCAACACCGCACGCCCGCTTAGCGCTAGCAAGGTACTTGCCTTACGCATTTGCGCTTGTGCTTCAGGCAATATGCCAGCTTCAATGATTTGCGCTAATGAAGCTTCGTTCGAGCAAGCAAAGGGGCGCCCCTTTGATTGTTGAAACTTTTTAGCCGCCGTGACTCTAACTATTACATCCTCGTCACTATGTGAAGTGGCGGGACCATCAAGCACGTCAGCCGCTACCGGTCCCATTTCTACAAACAGATCGAAACGATCTTGTAGCGGCCCAGAGACACGGGACAAATAGGTTTCAATTCGATTGTCAGAACAGCGACAAGGTATTTTAGGATGACTGAGGTAACCGCAGGGACAGGGGTTAGATGTCGCCAGCATAATTACATCGGCGGGGTACTTGGCCCAATCTTGTGCGCGCTGCAGCCGCACTTCTTTTTCTTCCAAGGGTTGGCGCATACCTTCCAGTGCCGGGCGCGTGAATTCTGGCATTTCGTCGAGAAATAGAATACCGCCATGCGCGCGCGACATTTCGCCAGGGCGTAATGGTGAGCCGCCACCCAAGAGCCCCTGCGCCGAAGTAGTCGTATGCGGTGACCGAAATGGTGGACGTCGTGGCATGCTGGTAATCGGCCCAAGTAAAGCCTCGACACGAGCAAGTTGCATAGCGGTATCGCATGGCAAATCGGGAAGTAAGCGAATGACGCGTTGCGCCAACATGCTTTTGCCAGTTCCCGGAGGGCCTTGTAGCCACAGCGAATGGCGACCAACTGCGCATAGTGCTGCGGCATTATGCGCATGCTGCTGCCCGCGTATTTCATCTAGTCGCAGTTCATTTGTCGGCCTAGCTGAAATGTTTTTTGGTTCTATAGGCAAGTGTGAGTCTTGAGCATTTAGGAAAGCAACAACTTCTTTGAGATCATTAAAGGAATACACCTCTGCACCAGGAGCAAGGGTAGCTTCGTTAGCCGCTTGATGGGCAGTAACGATTTGCATATCATTTTCAACAGCTTCAAGCGATGCTAGCAAAGTACCATATGCTGGTGGATGTAAACGACCTTGTAAGTCGAGCTCGGCTAAGAATAAAGTGGGCTTTCGAGGTGGAAGGGCGTATTGTTCTTCGACCAATAGCGATGTGGTTAGTGCCAAATCAATGGGCACACCGCGCTTGGGTATTTGCGCCGGAAATAAATTGAAAAGCACTTTGCCACGGGGAAAAGCATAACCGTGATACTTCATTGCCGCGGGTAGCCTTTCGCGTGATTCTTTAGCGACGGTGTCGGGCATGCCAACCATGATTACCCTAGATAAGCCGGGGTCGCTTCTGCTCTCGACACCCACTAAATGGGCTT
>Ga0302127_10000568_pt1 | contig 20748 bp, 26 predicted proteins | sample CB4_SCM_MG_FD_204452 | JGI IMG/M metagenome (GOLD analysis project Ga0302127, IMG submission 204452) | Marine microbial communities from Western Arctic Ocean, Canada - CB4_SCM | ecosystem: Environmental > Aquatic > Marine > Oceanic | place: Canada: Western Arctic Ocean | collected 2017-09-24
CAATAAAAATTTAATTAACTCAGAGTCATTTATATTGGGGGAGTGTTTAAAAGCCGTTGAGGACGAACGGGTTGGTCGCGCGCTCATGCCCAATGGTGGAACTTGGTCCATGTCCAGGATAGATTTGCATTTCATCAGGTAAAGCCATTAGAACATGAGCAATAGAATGGCGTAAATCAGCAACATCACTCGTTGGAAAATCGTGCCTTCCTATGGACCCAGCAAATAAGGTATCACCAACAATCGCGATATTCGCTTTGTCGTTGATAAAGCAGAGCGATCCAGGACTATGCCCAGGCGTATGTATGACTCGCCAAGTTGATTCGCCAAGTGAGAGATCTTCTCCCTCATTAAGTTCGCCATCGGGCGCTGAAACAGTAACAGGCATGCCGCCAAACTCGGATAAATTCAGTGTAGCGTTCATGTTCCATTCTTTTTCAACAGGGTGGCAATACACCGGAACACGGCCAACCGCTGCCCTTAATTTATCCAGTCCTGCGATATGATCAGCATGGCAATGCGTTAATAAAATCGAAGACGGTTGCAATGCCTCTTCCGCGAGGAATTGAATGAGGGCTTCAGGCGAATATCCACAGTCGACCACCCAGCAATCTTCGCCTTCGGTAACAACGTGGCAATTCGTTTGGAAGTCTCCAAGTACAAATGGTGTGATTTTGACAGGCATGGGCAGGGCTCCTTGTGTATACAATGCTAAAAGAGGAAGCATACTCAAAATGATTAAACGAAGTATCCAAAAAATGGAAGCAACTCCAATCGAAGGCGAAGGCATCAAGGGCGTGACTATGCGCTTGCTTGTTGGCCGTGATGACGATGCGCCCACTTTTGCAATGCGCCATTTCGCCGTTGAAGTCGATGGATACACCCCAAAACATCAACATCCATGGGAGCATGAAGTCCTTATTCTGTCCGGTGAAGGTGAAGTGGAATGCGCCGGAGAGGTGCTTTCAATTGCTGCGGGCGATGGGCTGTTTATTCCATCGAATGACTTGCATCAGTTTCGAAACAAAGGCAAATCGCCTTTAGAGTTTTTATGCATCGTGCCGGTTGATTCAGATTGTGGAGAAGCCGTACCCGGCAGTTGACAATGCGTGATTTACCTTTAAATTCAACATCGTTTGGTTCGCTCATATTGTATATTTTTCTGCTTTTGATTTCGGCTGTTTGCATGTTTCTTGGTGCAAGGGGTTCAATCGGCGAACTGTCCAATGAACTCTTTCTCGCTTCATGCATTGTGTTTGGAGTAACCATTGCATGTGTTGGCGTTGACTGGCAACTTCGTGCTTCAAAAAACTATAAGACCGAGGGCAGTTCAGTTGCATTGGATTCGATTCTTCAAGCAGTACAAATGTCTGAAAATGCTAAGCGAGTTCTCTTTCGAGATCGGGAACTTAGCGTGCTACGAAGTACCGTTCAAGACGATATAGCAAAAGGGGAATTTCATTCAGCCCTTGTATTGTGCGACCAAATGGCGACAGTGTTTGGTGCAGTCGAAGAGTCAGAGGTACTGCGAAGTAAAGTGCAAGCAATTATTCATGAACACCACGATGCGCGCATTCGTGAAGAAATTGAACGGTTGCAAACTTTTTTGGCGCAGCATAAGTGGGTCGATGCGTACCAATATGCTGCAAAGCTGCGAAGATTATTCCCAGATTCGCCACGTTTGCACGGGGTTGAACAACATATTGCAGACACGCGTACGCAGTATCGGCATGAATTAGAGGCAAAATTTTTGTATGCAGCAGAAATGAAAAACGTAGAGCAATCGATGAAATTACTTCGCGAACTTGATGGGTATCTAACTCCCGATGAAGCGCGTCGATTTCGAGATACGGCAACAGACATAATTACAAATTATAGGGATTCGCTTCGCGCACGTTTTGAAATGTCTGTGAGTGATCACCGATGGCATGAAGCAATTGAATTTGGCGAAGTTATTATTGACCAATTCCCTAATACTAAAATGGCAGAAGAAGCACAAACAATGCTCGAGACTATACGAATCCGTGTTACCGAGGATGAAACCTCATCATGAAATTATCTGTTTTACTTTTGTTCTGTTTGTTAACCAGTTGTGTGTCAGATGACTTTAATAATGTGGCAAACGGTTTCTCGCCAGTTACGCCACACGATGCTGCGATGATGGCATCAAACCAATACGATTCAAACAAGCGCCGTGAAGGCATTACACTTTTAGCAAATTCAACTTTTGGTGGTGCGCCGGAATATCTCCGTTTGTACCGAGACTACATTGAACACGACCGCGATCCATTAGTTCGTTCATCAGCTATCAAAGCACTCGCTCGCTTTGGTACGGCTGAGGATGCGATGCTTATCGCTCCGTGGTTACTCATGGACAAAACTCAGAACGTGCAAGTACGGCAAGCATCTGCGCGCGCTATGCAGCGATTGCATGACGCTTCAACAGTTCCAGCACTCTTGCGCTCCCTTCGGAATCAGGATGAAGAACATCAAGTGCGTACCGACGTTGCTATCGCTCTAGGGCAATATCCTGAAAAGCGTGTGTACAATGAACTCATTGCTGGGTTGCAAGCAAATAATTTATCAATTAATCTTGCTTCGGCACAGTCTCTGCATGTGCTCACTGGGCAGGTCTTTGGCACAGATTGGGACGATTGGCTTGTGTGGGGTGATTTGGTTGTTGATGAAAAGGGAGACCTTTTTGCTTTTCAGTCTGCGTACGAATATCCAACGTATTTACATGAATCAAGTTGGTGGGATAAAGTTACGTTTTGGGAGCATCGAATATACGAACGCCCCGATGCGCCTGCTGGCTTAAAGGACGCTTCAGTAAAGTCCACGTACGACGACGCTATTGAAATTGATCAGTGACAAAAGATACAAATCAATCACTCAGCGATGCACAACAGCATAGTGACGCTGCGAAGCAAGCATCCTCTGAAGATTTGCACGATGCAACGGAAGTCCAGACTGGTTCTATTCGAAGCGGTTCGCTTGCAGGAAAAACGATGTGGGGCGCGATTTGGTTTTTAGCAATACCGATTTTAATTCAACAAATTCTTGTGGCTTGTGTTGGACTAGCAGATAAAATTTTTGCCGGCGCACTTCCTGAGGAAATTGTGTTGCCTTCAATGGATGCTATCGCCATCGGTTCATATATTGGTTGGTTTATTGCCGTTGCGGTTTCCGGTGTTGGTATAGGCGCACAAGCACTTATAGCACGCGCGATGGGGAGTGGCAATGAAGCTGATGGACACAGGGTTCTTGGGCAATCCATTACACTGGCATTTGTTTGGGGGTGTACCGTTGCGGTGGTACTTTGGTTTTGTGCCGAGCCACTTGGTGACTTATGCCAACTTTCAGCGGATGCAAAAGTGTATCTTGTTCAGTATATTCGTGTTTTAGCTGTTGGCATGCCTGCTTGCAGTGTGATGACAACTGGGGCGATGGCATTGCACGGAAGCGGTGATACTATCAGGCCGGCGGCAGTAACGGTTGTTGTAAATATTGTCAATGTATTGGTGTCATGGATTTTAAGCGGTGCAAATGTTCGAGTTGGCGAATCTTCTCTTGCGAACCCTTTTTCGTGGGATTTACATGTTGTTGGTATTGCAATTGGAACTTCAGTTGCGTACCTCGTTGGTGGAGTCTTAATCTTCTGCGTCCTTCTTCGGGGCGTGAAAGGTTTGCAGTTACATGTTCGGGATTTAATTCCAAACGGTGCTTTATTTTGGCGAATTGCAAGAATTGGCATACCTAACTTTTTCGAAGGCTTGTCTATGTGGTCGGCAAATTTGTTTGTGCTGCAATACATTGGGCAAGTGGCAGCAAAGATGGCAATAGAAGTGGACGGAGACGAGCCAGTTATTCAGGGGTTGCAGGGCGCTCACGTGATCGGCGTGCAGTGGGAATCGTTTAGTTTCTTACCCGGCTTTGCAATAGGAATTGCAGCTGGAACATTGGCGGGGCAGTACCTTGGTGCGGGCAATGAGAAGCAAGCACGAAAAGCAGTATTGGCCTGCATAGTATTAGCGGTACTGTTTATGGGAACGCTTGGACTTGTCATGATGTTTGCTGGGCATACATTGACAGGTATTATTTCGGATGAACCAGTGCACCTTGCCCTCGTGCCGAAGTTGCTCTTTATTGCTGGAGTTACACAAGCCGGCTTCGCCGTCATGATGGTTGTTCGACAAGCACTCAAAGGTGTGGGAGATACTGCATGGACATTTGGTATCACGACGGTTTCAAGTTGGGGCATTCGTCTTCCAGCGGCATGGTATTTAGGTGTGCATTTGGATATGGGACTCGTTGGTATTTGGTACGCACTCTGCGGCGAAATGATTATCAGAGGCGTACTATTCTTTATTCGATTCCGTTACGGCAACTGGGCAAAAGCAATTTAATCTACCGCGGGTAGATTAAACGGTGTGTTAGTGAATTTGACTATGAGCCGATGTCGAGGCGGTCAGCTAGATTTGCTGGAAGTCCAACTTTATGTGTTTCAGCTTGCGCAGCTTTTATGTCGTAGTCGGTGCGGAACACAGTGAAGACTGCTTCTTCTTCGGCGGAAATGTACTCAAGGGTTGCAAAACTTGCAAGAGGATTTCCGTCTCGTGGTTGTCCGACGGAGCCAGGATTAAGCAAGTATCTATTTTTTGGGTCGAGCGTAATGGGCTCCGCGTGCACGGCCATTTGTAACGTAACTTCGTTCGTTGCGTTTGGCCGATCGTGCGAACAAAAAACTGTAGGCAAATGTGTGTGCCCATGTAAACAGAGGCCAGATTCGAGTCCGCGGAAAGCTTCGATTGCATGAGGAAGTTCGTGGATGTATGCGGAGTCATTCAATACAGGTGTGTCGTGCACGAGAAGCAACGAATCGTCAAGGCGAATCCGTTTTTTCATATGGCTGATTGCTATTAGATGCTGCGCTTCAAGTTTGTCGCGGGTCCAATTCAATGCAGCAAGTGCAGAACTGTTGAAGTACCGTCCAAGGTCTGGGTCAAGAACCGCTTCATCGTGGTTGCCTTTTACTATTTCATCGCAGTAACTCAACACAAGGTTCATGCATTGCGTTGGGGAAGGACCATACCCTACTATATCTCCCAGGCATAAAATGCGGTCGACATCCATGGTTCCTAATTGTTCATAGACGGCCTTTAGCGCGTGCTCGTTTCCATGAATGTCTGAGATGATGCCTAATTTGGACATAGTATTTTTGTTTGTTTCTTATTCCTCTTTTTCGCCTGTTGTTTTTTCTACTTCTTTTGCAGCAGCTTGCGAATCTAGAAACGATTGGATTTTAAGATTGTCTGGACCGAGCACCATCGTTTGTCTTCTTCCGGCGAACTTTGGAGGTGTTTCTACTTTTGAAACATTTTCAAGTTGTTCGATTATTTCTCTCATACGGATAATGCCACGTTCTTTATGCATCATCTCTCGACCTCGAAAGTTTTGCACTATGAGGACTTTGTTACCTTCGATCAAAAACTTACGTGCTTGATTGACGCGAATTTGTACGTCATGTGGATCAATTTTCATCGATCGACCAAGTCGAATTTCTTTTGTTTCGACAGTTTTAGTCTTCGCACGGTTTGCACGATCTTTCTTTGATTGTTCGTAACGGTACTTACCGAAGTCAAGTATTCGGCATACTGGCGGATCTGCATTAGGAGAGACCTCAACAAGGTCGAGTCCTGCTTCTAGTGCAAGACGGATGCCTTCTTGTTTGTCGACGACACCAAGCATGTTTTCATCTTGGTCGATGAGTCGAACTTGTTTCGCACGAATGCGATCATTAATTTTCGGAAGATTTCGTGCGTTTTCACGCGGTTTGATATAACGTCTACGGGCGATGGTACATTTCTCCATTAAAGTACAGGGATACAAACAAGGCAATCGTTACTCGAGATGCCAAAGGATTACAGATTGAGTTGGTGGGTTGGATAGTAATCATGTAATGTCGCTTGAAAAGCGTGTGCGTACCATCGGCTCGGTTTTTGTTCGAGGGTAATGGCAGTAGTCATAAACACGATTCATACTTATATCCAACGCCCATCTGAAATTTCAGAAGGGGTGTATATGGGAAGGATACGCAAAAACTGTCTAATAATCAAGTATCTTCTGGTAATTTGACATCAGGAAAACACATATTCAGTGCGGAACTTTTGCCTCTAGAGGTAATTTCTTCTGAAAGCGCATCTGCAAACGTGTCAAGGCCAACAGCGCCGAGGTCCTCCATAATGCCCCGCATACGTACACTGACATTGTTGCCTTCTGCATCACGGGGACCCACAACTAGAATCCATGGAATTTTCATCTCTGCAGCGTTTCTGATTTTAGCTTGAATGCGTTCATCGCTTTTATCAATAGAGACACGAATATCTTTGTCAAGAAGTTTTTGGTGCACCTTGTCGGCGTAATCATTTGATTTTTCGGAAATCGCGAGCACGCGCACTTGGTCTGGTGCAAGCCAAGTAGGAAATGCTCCAGCAAAATGCTCGATGAGTACACCGATGAAGCGCTCCATAGAACCAAACGGCGCACGGTGTATCATGACAGGGCGGTGCTGGTTTCCATCTTTGCCAATATAGGAAAGGTCAAATCGTTCTGGTAAGTTATAGTCGACTTGTATCGTTCCAAGTTGCCAAGGTCTGCCTATGACATCGTTGACAATAAAGTCAATCTTTGGACCATAAAATGCAGCTTCGCCTTTCTCTTCGATCCAAGGTACGCCGAGTGTTCCCGCCGCTGTTCGGCAAGCATCTTCCGCCTTGTCCCAATTCTCAGGGTCGCCAACATATTTGTCTGAATCGGAATCGCGCAAACCAATACGAACGGTAAAGTTGTGCATGCCAAGGGTGTCAAAAATAATATTGACAAGTTCAAGGCAACCAATGAGTTCGCTTTCAACTTGTTCTTCTGTGCAGAACAAATGTGCATCGTCTTGGGTGAAACCGCGCACGCGTGTCATGCCGCTTATTTCGCCCGACTGTTCCCATCGATAGACGGTGCCGAATTCAGCAAGCCGAATTGGTAAGTCTCGGTAACTGTGTTGACCGTTTGCAAAAATACGAATATGGTGAGGACAATTCATCGGCTTCAATAAATAGCCTTCAATGTCGCCGTCCTTCATCATGTTTGCAAGATCACCGCACGAACAACCTTCTTTTGCAAGCTTGTGCAATTGGTCAGGGTCGATAAGCGGCGGGTACTGGCTGTCTTGGTAGTACGGGTAGTGCCCCGAAGTTCGGTATAAATCTAATTTGCCGATATGGGGGGTAAAAACTTGGCTGTACTGTTGGCGTCGTAATTGTTCGGCGATAAAATTTTGCAACTCTTGCCGAATGATTGCGCCGTTTGGCGTCCAAAGTAAGAGTCCTTGCCCGACCATTTCGTCAATGAGAAACAAGCCAAGTTTTTTGCCAATGACTCGGTGATCTCGTTTTTTCGCTTCTTCAAGTAATTTGATATGGTTTTTAAGTTGTTTTTTGTGGACAAACGCAATACCGTAGACACGCGTTAATCTGTCGGAGTCGGCATCTCCGTGCCAGTAGCTGCTTGCAATTGTTTGCAATTTAAAGGCGCCAATTTTTCCTGTAGAAGGAACGTGAGGTCCTTTGCAGAGGTCTTCCCAGTTTTCGCTTGGCGTTCCTGTTGCATACCAAGTGAGGGACGTCGAGCCCTTTTCTACAGCGCGTGTCGCGTTGTCAATTTTATATTTACTTCCTTCGCTTTCGAGTTTGTTCATCCCCTCATCGATAGAAAGTTCATACCGCGTGAACGGTCTGTCTTCTTTGATGATGGATTTCATCTCTTGCTCAATGGCTTCGAATTCATCGCTTGATAGTGGGTTATCGTTGTCAAAAGCAATGTCGTAATAGAACCCGTTGTCAAGCGCCGGACCGTAGACAAGTTTGGCTTCCGGATACAGGCGTTGGATTGCTTCCGCCATGACGTGCGCGCAACTGTGACGAATCAACATCAACGCATCTGGATCGCTTTCTTTTTCGCCTTTTCGCGCGGTCACTATTTTAAGTTCTGCATCTTCTGATATGTTTGCGTGCACATCGGTAAGTTCGCCGTTGATTCGTGCACCAATTGCGCAGGATGCGAGCCCTTCTGAAATTTCTTTTGCAATTTCATAGGGTGTGGTTGTTCCTTCGAAAGAACGAGTTGAATTGTCTGGAAGAGTAATGATTGGCATAGTGTTCGCTTTTATTGTTGCTTATTAAACAAATCGGATTGCGTGGAGATAATCGGCGCTTCATCTTGTAAGTCAGACACTTCTTTGGAGAGCGCATCCAAATCTTGGAAGTCGAAGTACTCGCTTGCGTATCGAATGTAGACGATTGCGTCAATTGATTTAAGCCGTTTTGCAACTCGAATGCCAATCTCTTTAGATTGAACTTCTCGTTCAAAAAGTTTCATGAGTTCTTCTTCGACTTCGCGGATCAAAGCAACTTTTTGTTCTTCGGGGATTGGGCGTTTGCCGCATGCTGCCTGAAGGCCTCTAAGTACTTTTTCTGGGTCAAACGGTGTTCTGGTGCCGTCGCGTTTTATGACCATGAGGCGGGATGTTTTTTCCACTCGTTCAAATGTGGTGAACCTTCGGGCGCACAGTTGGCATTCTCGCCGGCGACGAATTGATTTGCCCGCATCCGATGCTCGGCTATCGATTACCTTGTCGTCGTCTTGTTCGCAGTAGGGGCAGAGCATGTGTCCTCATTGTATGCAATTTAATTACCCCTCGGTTAATTAAAACGACTAATTAGAATGTTGGGGTCCAATTGGCTGTATTCGCTTTTGGCGCCCATCGGCGCATATCCGCAAGGTTTTGCAACGTGATGAATTCTGTGGAACCGTCTAACTTGCCTATGAGAACTTTACCGCTGTGTCGAGCGGAAAGATTTCCGTGGTCTGCTGAATCGTCTGTGGGTACGGTCGATTGCTCGCCGTTTACTGTATTCCATCTCCATGTATCTCCAGCACTTGGAAAGTACGGGCTTTTGATTTCAAAATAGCCCTCAGTTAGCGTCATAAGTTCTGGTGAACTCGCATCGGTTCCAAGCGGTGCTTTTGAAGAAGCAAAGACAAGTTGCCTTGCTGGATGACGGATATCAGACAGGAATTTCCCGTATAAACGCTTGCTTTCAATCGCGGGCATGGCAGTAGTGCGTTGGTCTCCGCCCATCCACTCGCTGTTCAACCCGAACGAAGGGAATAAACTTGCGACGTAAGCATAATTGTTTGTGCCGGAATATTGCGTGAGCCATTGCGATTGATCGTTTACATACAAAGATGTCATGGCGTTGTCGAGGTAGGGGAGTAATCGCCAAACATATCGGCCGCTTGCAGGCCACGGCACTGGTTCGCCGTTTGGTCCTGCGAAGGTTTCATCTTCGTTATTAGAATACCCATCTATGAGTGTGCCTTTACGATCAGTTGCAGCCATGGTGTACGCTTGCAAAACAGATCGAAGTGAATCGGCTTCTCTTGTGCTTTTTGCTGAAGCAAGCATGTTCCCAGCAACGACGGTTATGGCTCCTGTGAGTATGGAAATGATTGCAATTACGACGAGTAATTCGATCAATGTAAAGCCACGGATGTGGGTGTTTTTATATTCTTTATCTAGCATTGGATAAAAAGGGCCTTCATTGTTTCTTGGTACTCTGGGGTGTATCGCCGTAATGATTAATGAACTATTATATCAAGAAGTTAGTTGCGAATGGTTCTCAACGGCGATACAATCAGTGTAGAGGAGTCCGATATGAAATTAAATTTAATTTTAGTTTACGCTTTCGTTGTACCGTTCATTAATGTGCATTTCAGCAACGCGCAATCGGTCACCGAGACACTCAGCACGCCGGATTACGATCGGTGGATGTATCCATTTAATGGTTCAGTTGGTGCTCGTGAAGTTGCGTCTACGTTCTCTTCAATCGGCGGTGGATTTGAGATTTTTGATGATCGTGATGGGCAAATTCTTTTGGGATTCATTACGCCCGAAACCATCCCCGTTGGTCTTGGTGCTTCAAACTACGACATAGTAGAGGCAACTGTGTTCATTTCTATAAGTAATGAGGGCAATATCTATGACCCAACGACAGATCCTTGGCAAAGTTTTTTGATAGACGGCAGTGTCGAAGACATTGATTCTGGGCGACCAATGGAATTATTTGGTGCGCAATTTCGAGGTGGATTTACTGGTTGGACGTTTGGGGAAACAGGTCCGTTTCCATTTGGCGCATCGCGCCGAGAACGCAATGCGTATCCAGTTTGTTTCTTCAACGGCATGGAGCCAGTCGACGTCTCTAACAATGTTCTTGACGAATTCCAACCAAGCTCATTTGCAGTTGGGCAGACAGATGCCGTATCAATAGGCGATCTTATGCCCACTGAAACAGTGCTCTCGTTCTCGATTGATGTTTCGGACCCAGAGATACAGTGTTATTTACGAAATTCGTTTAATGAGGGTTTATTAAGTTTTGTTGTTTCATCGTTGCACGAAGCGCAACAGCCCGGTGTGCGAAATAGAAGTGGATTGGTCCAACCAAATTTTCATATGAAGGAAAGTTTGGCGGTGTATTTTGGGATTGCCGATCCAGCGCAGATTAGTTTTACAGTAATCACTGATCCATCAACAAGTGTCCCCGAGGATATTGACGGTGATGGTGAAGTTGGCGTGAGTGATATTTTAGTTGCTCTAAGCGATTGGGGTTTTTGTAGTTGTTGTTCAAGTGACCTTAACGTAGACGGTGAAGTAAACGTTTCTGATTTACTCGCCATTATCGCTGCGTGGGGTGTTGTTTAAATTTTTTTTACAGGAGATAGAGAAATGTTTTGTAAAGTTCTAGTATGTTCCGTTGTAGCAATAGCTGCAACACACGCTTCCGCTGATTTAGTAAATCCTGAAGTTCCAACTTGGCGCGGTGATGCAGGCGCACAGTTTTATGGTTGGGATTCGTTCAGTTCAGCCTATGGCGCACCCAACTTTAATGACACCGGTGATGGCAACGCAATGGTGTTTAACTTTGCTGAAAGCGCCATTATAACTGGTTCTGACAATATATATAATCAAGCTGGTGGTCTTAATATTCATGTCTATGGGTACGGTAGTATTGATCAAGCGGTGTTGAATTTTGCTTCAATGGGAACTGAAATGGATTACGCGGGTGTTTACCTCTATGTAGCTGATGGAGAAACTGGCGATGGCGAAATGTTCTCCTACGACACGCTCTCAACGAATTATTACGAAGAAGTCCCAAACTTTGGCGCAAATGTAAGCGCTTCCTATACATGGGATTTGTCAGGGCACGATGGAGTTATTACAGAGTGGGCATTCTTTATTAATGGTGTTTCTGCCCATAACGTTCTTGATGCTGTGAGTGTTGATATTCTTGCAGGTGGAGTCCCTGCTCCAGGCGCGTTAGCGCTGCTTGGTCTTGCGGGCTTGGCTCAAAGAAGACGTAGATAAATTTTGATAGTTCAATAAAAAAGCCCCAGCATTGCTGGGGCTTTTTTAACTACCCATCGGGTAACTATTTCCCTGCTGGGGTGATTGCTTCGCGGGATTCAGCTTCTAGAAAGAGAATTCTGTCGCAAGATACGCATTTGACAATAATTTCTTTGATGCCAAGCATTGAGGTAATGGATTCAAGTGGAAGGCGAAGACTGCATGAAGTGCAGGAATATTCTTTTCGCTTGAGGTCGACAATCTCGATGGCAGACATAGCTTCGCCATCGTAATCGTCTGCAAGTGAATCAAAATCGTCGAGTGTTTCTTCTGGAATAACAGCGGCTGCCGATGAACGTTCAGTTTCAAGTTCTGCAAGTTGTTCTGCAATTTCAGATTCTCGAACTTTGAGTTCAGTTCTCGCCCCGTGCATTATTTGTTCACGTTCATCTGCACGCGTTTTAATGTCTGTTGCTGCTTGTTCGAGGGTTTCGAGCGAAGCCATTTCTAGTAGTTCTTCGTCTTCGAACGCTTTTCTATGTTCTTTAATAGTATTGACTTCAGCAAGAAGTGCTGAGTATTGTTTGTCGTTGACTGCTTTTTTAAGTTCTTCGCGAAGGTGTTCAATGCGAGTATCGATGGAACCGACTTCGGTTTCGATGATTGCAATGTTTGATTTGCGTTGTTTTGTTTGAACCTCGTTTTCAGCTCGCTCGACTGAGATTGTGTCCATCTGTCTTTTTTGGACTTTAAGGTATATTTGTGCGGACTCGACACGGCTTCGTAAACTACGAACTTGTCGGTCAACTTTGTAAAGTGTAAGCAGGTTGTCAATCAAAGTCATAGCGTCTAATTCTATCAGAGTATCCATCGCTAGGGGAGTAACCAGTATGCAGCGGCGCTTACTAAAAGTAAAGAATCGAGGACATCGAGAATTCCACCGAGACCAGGGAGCACCGAAGATGCATCCTTAATCCCACTATCGCGTTTGAATACACTGATCACAAGGTCACCTAGTTGCCCAAGCACGCCAAATAAAATACCCAAAAAGGCTGCATATTCCAACGAAATGGTGGGTTCGTCAGGCAAGAAATGGTTGTTCAACGCGGCGAGGCCAACGGCTGTTAGCGACGCAGTGATAAGGCCGCCGGCGAGTCCTTCCCATGATTTTGCGGGGCTTACCCAAGGAATCATTTTATGCTTTCCAATGCTACTGCCGACAAAAAATGCTCCGGTGTCACACATTTTTACCGTTGCAATCAAGCCCATGATCCACCATGCGCTGTGGTCACGTCTTAGTAAGAGTAAAAGTCCGAACCCCAATGCGACATACGCGGCAGTCGTTACGGTAAATGTCGATCCAGAAATGACGCCACGCAAATCTTTTCCCCTTGATAGACAAACAATCGAAGCAAAGAAACTAGCGATTAAAATGGTTGCCAATAACGCAATAGCTTTTGTTGTTGGCATAGTCGGAGGAATGAAATACATCGCTGCTATCCATGCTTCCATTGAAAGTATAAGCACCGGCGTACTGCATCGAATGTTTGCGTTGTTTGCCATGGCGCAAAATTCAAGCGCCGCTAGTGGCGCAGCAATCATTGCGAGCAATGCAATCAACAAGCCCGGCTGAAATGTTATTCCGCATTCGCATGCTATGCACCCGATGTTGGCATCAAAGTAGATGAGGGCGATAAGTGCAATGCTTAATAATGGTCCAGTGATCAGTCGCTGTTTTAGCATGATGAGCGGTCTCCCCATTGTTCGTATCCACCTTCGATCGATTGGCATTTTGTATACCCAATAGAACGTAGATACGTAGCAAAAGTTCCCGAACGATTCCCTGATTTGCAATACACAAAGAAGTTGTCATCGCATTTGCATGGAAAATCATCTTTGCGAACAGACAAGTGTTGCAGCGGAATGTTGCAAGCATGGGCAAGATGTCCAGCGTCAAATTCTTCTTCGGTTCTGCAATCAATGACGAACGCATTTTGCAAGGCAGCGACTTCGTCGTATGTAATCTCGATAGATAGAGTTGTGTTTGGATTGTTCATAGTGTATTTGGACATCCTAGCATTAGGCGAGCTCGTTTTGTGCGTGTTTAAATGCTTCAAAGGCGACGCCAGAAGCGAATCCCTTGCGTTGCAAAGCGCTTATGACTTTTCGTTTTACGGTTTCTTCATCACCGGATGTTTTGGCAAGGCGTTTTAGGGCAAATCCATCAGCAAATTCTTGTTCGGTGCTTTCTGCGAGTTCCTCATCAATAGCACCTTGGGCGATGTCGCGCGCAATTTCTTTTTCGTACAATTTTTGCATAAGCCATCGGCGTCCAGCGGGTTCCTTTCGAAGCCACTGGCGAATGAGAGCACAAGCAAACGAATGATCGTCAAGCCAACCGTCGTCAATGAGTTGTTCAATAGCGAGTGTCGCTATACCGCTGTCTGTACCTCGTTTAACGAGGCGAGTTTTGAGTTCGTTGCATCCCCAAGTTCGCCTTGAGATTAACTCAATCGCCATTTTTCTTGCGTCTTCGAGTGCATGGCACTGTTCAACTGCGCCGGATGTTTCTCCATTCCACTCTTGCTGAACGGTAAGTTGCAGCGTTTCGACCATCGAAAACGAAAGTGTCATCGCTAATTTGCCTTGGACATAGATGTCCCGAAAGTTTGGGTCATCGCCTGAAGGTTCAATTGCTGTAATAAGTTGTGTCATAGAATGGACTGTAAAAATCCGCCCATTTCGTCTGCTGCATGTTGGTCGCCGCTGGCATTGGCTTGCGTAATTCCATCTTCAAGCGTTTGAATGGCTCCCGCTTCGTCGCCCATTGATTCTTGACTTCGTGCTTTATGAAACCACGCATAACAATACGCTGGATCGGTTTCCATAGTGCGGTCAAACCATGCAATTGCCTCTTGGTGGGAGCCGACTTTTGCATGTTCCATAGCAATGCCGTACATAAAGCATCGTGTGGATCGCTTTCGAGAAGATTGCGTAATTGGCTCATACGGTCATTTGTTGTCTCGCTCATATGTGTATCATTATAGGAATGCATAAGATTTGTTTCATACTTTGTTTGTCTTTTTTGATGTTCTCCACGACTAATATGCAGGGTGAAGGCCTTGCGGTACGACATTCTGCCGGCGGGCAGGCTGGCGCGTTGGTTGTCGGCACCGATTATTGGTACCAAGCCGTTGGCGAGCAGTTGTTTGTCTTGGAAAAATATGGTGGGACTCGAGTCTCACTCGTTTCGCTCGAAAATCCTGCATGCGGCATTTGTACCGACCTTTTGATCGATGGCAACAAGCTATACACCTTGCTTGATGGCAATGCAGTCATCGAACTAGATATCAGTAACCCTAAATCGCCGATGTTTGTTGCTCGTATAACCAGCGATACACTTGGCATTCGTCCGCGTCATTTTGCAATGATGAGTGGCTCACCAGTCGTTTTTGGTGATGGCGGCGCAGTTCGATTATCCGATGGTTCATCTGTCGTTTCATGCGAAGGTGAAGTGACGGGTATTTCAAATACAATGAGCAACGGCATTGTGTACGCAAAAAACCGTCGCCTCTACAGCTCAAATGCAAACACATTTTTAGGTTCTGCAACGGAAATATTTGCACTTAGTGAAGAGGCAAACGCGCCAATTGGAACGCTTGTGTTTGTTCGATCGATCGAAGGCAAAACTGAAGTTGGGCTGATGTCGGGCGAGTTGAAAGAGATTGGTGCGCTCTGCAAAGTGACCATTGACGGAAATTATCAAGATATTCTTGTTCATGGTTCGCGTGTGTATGTCGTAACAGATAAGGGTGTTAATGTACTTGGCGTTTCCCCAAAAGAAATGCGGTTGTTGCAGAACTTTCCAATAGAAGCGGTTCGGTCCATTGGCATCGTGGCTTCTAATTATTTCGCGCTCTGTGGTGATTTTGGATACGGTTTGTTTCGAATTGATGCCGACAGGGGCGGAGCTGGACAGACACTCTTTAGAGTGGTACCTGCGAACGGGTCTATGCAGGCGGGCATTTTTGATGCACGCGGGGTGCAAGTGTCAACAACTTCAGGGAGCATGTATTACGCTTTTGGCAAGGGACTCACAGTCAGTGGTGCACTCTCTGGTGAAGCGCCGCAACAAAAAAGCGCTGTGGTGCTTGGCGCCGAGGCGGTCATAGAAAAAGATGGTTCAGTGACCATGCACACTTCTGATGCCGAGATGCAGTTAAATCTCCCTTCGCCAGCAAATTCAGTGATCGCAGTTTCGGGAGATTTTTGGTTTGGCACTCAGGACGGAATACACGTCGTTGGGCAGCGCGCCGATGGTCCTCAGTTACTGGGGATTCAACTTGCGGGACCTATCGTGCAGCTTATACCGCTTTTGGATGGCTCTGTTGGTTTTGTTTCTGGCGCGGGTGTCGTAGGCGTTGTTGCGTACAATTAAGCGGTTGCGTTCGCGCAATATTTTTTACAAATGGCATCTTCGGCGCACGTGCTACCACGTTTTTTACAGACGGCTCTTCCGTGCCACACGAGCAAGTGGCTAAGCAATGTCCAGTTTTTTTGCGGGAAAATCGCCATTAAATCTTTTTCAATTTTTTCCGGTTTTGTTTCTTTCGTTAAACCAAACCGCTGCGCTAGTCGTCCAACGTGTGTGTCTACAACTACCCCTTCGTTTTTATTGAAGGCATTGCCAAGCACTACGTTTGCTGTTTTGCGCGCAACGCCTCTAAGTTTCACAAGGTCTTTCATGTTGCTTGGAACTTCGCCATCAAAATCATCGATAATCATGTTTGCTGATGTGTAAAGTGATTTTGCTTTGCCACGAAAGAGCCCAATGGTTGCAATATACGGTTCTATTTTTTCGGGCGAAGCGTTTGCGTAGTCTTGCACTGTTGGAAATGCTTTGAATAATGCAGGGGTGGCTTTGTTTACGCCGACGTCTGTTGATTGCGCCGAAAGAATAGTTGCAAATAACAACTCTAAAGGCGATTTGTAATCCAGTGCACAGTGCGCGTCAGGATACCTGGTTTGCAATGCCTTGAATAATTGGTGAGCACGTTTATTTTTTCCCGGCATAGTTTTTCATTTTTTTATTGAAGATGTAATAACTCATTGGTAATGTTAAGAACAAGCCAAGAAGCGCAATCGGCAAACCCCATCTATTTAAAGCCATTGCTTCAATTCGGTATTGCTTTGCTTCTTCATAGATGCCTAGTGAAACAAGAGCGTTGCTTTGATCCATTAACGTATTTATTTCTGGAAAGAGCCAGACAAAATCATACAAAAAGGAACTGACGCCTAAAAGAAAAAGAACAGTGACTATGTTTCGTTTCATAGCGTCACCAACTGCATGCCATCTTTCCAAGTTGTGCCATCTTCCCACATTTCCTGTTTCCAAATTGGAACGCGTTGTTTAAGTAAGTTGATTATAAACTGGCATGCGGTAAATGCATCTTCGCGATGGTCGCTTGCAACGGCGATGACGACACTGGCTTCGTCAATCGCAACCCGGCCGACGCTGTGCGTTACGCGGATATGGCGAACTTCAAGGCGATTTATAGCTTCTTCGGCAAGCTTACGAAGTTCATTCTCAGCCATTTCTTGATAGCAATCGTATTGCAAGGCTAGCAGCGCACCATGAGCAGCATGGTATTCTGGTCGTGTTCGTCCAACAAAAATACACTCGCCACCGCAACCGATCGATGGAAGCTTGCTTGCTTCCTCTACATTGACGGCATCTTTATCAAAACGTATATCTATCTGCATTTCGTGTTCCATTTTAGGCACTATCATACCACTGATGGATCAAGAAACAGCAATTTCAATGCGAGCCGGCAACGGCACAGCGCGCGAAATCTTGCAATCCATGGGCGATGGTGGTGTTACGCGTGTTCAACTGGACGCATTGCATGAAGATTTTGTGGATATGTCGAAATCGAGTTGGCGTGATTTGGCCTCAACACTCAGGCGGCTTGGACTTCGTGCCTCAGGTATTGATTTTTTGGTTCCGCCAATGTGGTGGGAAGACCAGCCAGAACGAACGCTTCAAGCGTTAATTTGCGCAGTTGGTATGTCAGAAGCCATTGGAAACGTACCAATTGGAACACGGTTTGACGAAACAAGCGAAGTTGCTGAAAACGCCATTGCCGTAGGGCAACATGCGGGTGTGTTACTTTCAATGCACGGCATTGCTCCGCCTGAAGACCCACAAGTTGGTTGGCACCTTCCACTTGCCTTGCTTGCCAAAGAGCAACGGCCAATGAAAACCTTGGTAGAAGCAAAACAAGGACCGATGGCGATTCGTTTGCGTGGCGAGATTGTTGGCGACTCCACGCTCGAATATGAAGGAAATCAAGTGGAGTTACGCGAATTGCGTGGAGTCCTCGACGCTATGCGCTGGAATCCAATACCGATTATCGATAGTTCAGGAAGCGAAGCATCCGTACTTTGTAAAGCATGGCAAGTTGCAGGACCTTGGTAGCATACAACTATGAACCACCGTGCATCTACTACGAAAGCAAAAGTTGCCATACTCACCGTCAGCGATACGCGGTCACTTGAAGAAGATAGAAGCGGTGCAATTGCAATGGAACAATTAGAAGAAGCGGGGCACCAAATTGTTCATCGCGATATTGTCTGCGATGAAGTGAATGAAATTACGCGTGTTGTTTCAATGTGGGCAAGTGACGCAGACGTTGATGCGATTGTAGTGACGGGCGGAACGGGTCCATCAAAACGTGATGTAACACCCGAGGCAATTATTCCGTTGATGACAACTACGATGCAGGGCTTTGGCGAATTGTTTCGACAGTTAAGTTACGAAGAAATTGGTTCTGCGTCCATGCTTAGTCGCGCAGACGCTGGTTGGATTGATGCAGGGAAAATTCGTACGTCGGTTTTTTTATTGCCAGGTTCGCCCAAGGCGGTATTGCTCGCCGTTAGTCAGTTAATTGCACCGCAACTTGGGCATATACTTGATGTATGTTCGTTAGAGGTGCAGACATGATTGTCGCGCACGGTATTGATATTGTAGATGTAGCACGTATCTCGACGATGCTTGAGAAGCATGGGCAAAAATTTATCGATAGGTGTTTTACCAAAACGGAACAAGCTGCAGCCGATGTTTCATCTGCAGATATGCGCGCGCAGCGTTTTGCTGCGCGGTACGCTGCAAAAGAAGCGGTACTTAAAGCGCTTGGGACAGGGCTTGCGGGTGGCATCGAATGGGTGGACATCGGTGTCTTACGAGAGGATGGCCCTCCGATGGTAACATTGCTTGGACGAGCAAAAGAAATTGCAGAGAAACAAGGTATAACGGAATGGCGATTGAGTTTGTCGCATGCCGGTGGAATGGCGATGGCAAGTGTCATTGGAATTGGAGAATCAACATGAATCGTAAAAAAGGCCCAGCACTGTATGAACTTCTTTCACCAAATAAACCTCTTGGGCAGCCGAGAATAAAGCGTTCGACATCAAAAGAGCAAGCGCCTGACATGAACCTTGACCACAATGTGTTAACACCTGGAAGATCAATCAGAGTATCGATTGGAACCATTGGTGTAATTTTGGCTGTTTCTATTGCTTTAATTGCAATTTCTTTCACGATGGGTTTTCAGCGGGGTTCAAGTATTGCACGAGAAGATTATGGGAATCGCTTTATTGAAGAGGTGACGCTTACTCCGTTGACAGAAGTGGATACACCTTTGTATAGCATAAAACCGACAGTTCCAGTGCTTAAACAGCCATCAGCCGTGTCTTTACCAGCTGGCTGGGGTCCTATTTTGAGAGACCCGCGGGTGAGGAACACTAATTATTTCACTTTGATTCAGACTTCAAAGGACGGTGCAGTACAATTAGCGTCGTTCTGTAGGGCAAAAGGGCTTGAAACATACGCCTTTTCGGGTGATAATACGCGGCTCTACCGTGTAGTTGCATTTCCCGGTTCTGTGGACCGAAACGATACCGTTGCAAAAGATGTGCGGTCCACAATTTACGCTATTGGAGCGGAATGGGCTACTACCAAGGAAGGTCGCGGAAGCGATCTGAAAGATGCTTACCAAAGTCTCTACAAATAGTAGCGACACGATTAGGAACCAGGATTATGAGTCTTCACCGAAGTTTGAAAACAAAACCAGCAGGTCTAAACCAACACCGCAACGTACTCACTCGCGCTGAACGCGTCGAACTACTTGCAGGTGAAGATAAGTTTGATAAAGATGGTGGTTCGCCCATCGGTTTACCTAAAGTTGGAAGTCGAAAGATTAAAATTGCAGGTAAGTCTAAGAAAACTGATGATGAATCAGGCGAAGAATCTAGCGAAGGGTAACTTTGGCTTCTTCGCTCGACATTGAGCGTCTACTTTCTGCACGCGTAAAAGAAATTGAAACCTCGGGTATTCGCCGAGCATGGGCACTTGCACAAGCTTGCGAAGATCCAATTAACTTGTCTATTGGGCAGCCAGATTTTTTGGTGCCTGATTCAATAAAGCAAGCTGCAATTGATGCAATTCTTGCGGATAAAAATGGATACACGCAAACTGCTGGCGATGCCGATTTGCTTGCGTCAATTCATACGCGTTTGCATGGGCAATACGGCTGGGATTTTGCTGACTCGCACCTTCAGGCGATGGTGACTGCAGGCACAGCGGGCGCTTTAACGCTTGCATGCTTGACTGTTCTTGGTCCGGGCGATGAAATTATTATTCCTGATCCCTATTTTGTGATTTACCCAACGCTTGCGCGTATTGCTGAAGCGAAAGCAGTTCTATGCGACACATACCCAGATTTCCGTATGACTGCAGAGCGTATTGAGCCTTGTATTACGGATAAAACAAAAGCTGTTTTGCTTAATTCACCAGCAAATCCAACTGGGGTTGTGTTAAGTGCGGAAGAAGTTGCAGACATCGTAACGCTTTGTCGGGACCGAAATATTTTGTTGATTACCGACGAAATTTATGATGAATTTGTTTTTCCGCCAACGGAGCATGCAAGTCCTGCTTCAACAAGTGAGGACGTGCTTGTCATTCGTGGGTATGGAAAAACATATGGATGTACTGGCTGGCGCATGGGGTACGCTGCTGGTCCTAAGCCGCTCATTGATGCTATGTTGAAACTTAAGCAACAAACATTTGTTTGTGCGCCATCTGTATTGCAGCATGCGCTTGTAAACGCGTATGACATTGATCTTTCTCCACTGATTAATCGGTTTGCAAAGCGAAGAGATATGGTCGTTGATATTCTTGGGGATGTTACGGAGTTGGTTGTTCCTGATGGAGCTTTTTATGCCTTTCCCAAAAT
>Ga0302127_10000572_pt1 | contig 20686 bp, 21 predicted proteins | sample CB4_SCM_MG_FD_204452 | JGI IMG/M metagenome (GOLD analysis project Ga0302127, IMG submission 204452) | Marine microbial communities from Western Arctic Ocean, Canada - CB4_SCM | ecosystem: Environmental > Aquatic > Marine > Oceanic | place: Canada: Western Arctic Ocean | collected 2017-09-24
TTTTCGACGATGATGGTCCGCTCTGTCAGAGTAAGGGTTGCCTGCTTTGCGTAGCTCAAACCGGATCTGGGTTCCAATCAAACGGAAAGTCTTAGCAAGGCTGCGACCCAAGTAACGCAGGTAACTTGCGGGAACCTTGTGCAGTAAATTACCGTGTAAGACCACGATAGGCGGGTTGCGCCCCCCTTGATGGGCGTACTTCGGCTTGACTGTACGATTGTTAACCATCGGGGGCGAATGATGCTCCAAGGCGCTAGCCAAGGCGCGGTTCAACGCTCCGGTTCCAAGTTCTGCCAAAGCGCTCCCTTGCGCCCTTTGCAGCGCACCAATCAAATCGCCGACCCCAGAACCGTGTAGTGCCGAGATAAACAATGACTCATGTTCCGGTAAAAATTCCAAACGTCGGGCCAAATCGCGGCGAATCTGGTTACGATCCCTGCGCTCTAATCCATCCCACTTATTGACGGCCACCACGATAGACCGTCCGCTATCGACAATGATTCCGGCAATTGCCGAATCCTGGTCACTAAGCCCTGCTCTCGCATCCAACACGAGCAATGCCGCATCAGCAGTAGCAAGCGCTTGCAACGTTTTCACCACTGAAAATTTTTCAAGGGTCTCGTGCACTCGAGACTTACGCCGAACCCCGGCCGTATCCACCAGCACCATACGTTGCCCATAACGATCCATTGGCACCTGGACGCTGTCCCGCGTTGTCCCAGGCGAGTCTGCAACGATCAATCGAGGCTCACCAACCAGTACATTGACCAGCGTTGACTTGCCTACATTAGGTCTACCCACCACCGCGACCCGCCGGCCATTATCAACAGCGTCCTCCTCCGACAAAGGAAACCTCGCAAGCACCTGGCCTAATAACTCCTCAACGCCCTGCCCAGTTCGGGCGGAAATCACCAAGGGTACTCCTAAGGCCAACTCGAAGTACTCGGCCCCAGTCGTCGCGCCATCAAGCCCTTCAGCCTTGTTCACTGCCACAAACACCGGGCTGCCGCCCTTGCGCAAATCGGCACCTATTGCGATATCCTGGTGGGTCAAACCATCCCGCGCATCAACAATAAAGACCACGGCATCGGCTTCGTCAAGAGCCTGGTCTACCTGTTGCCTTACCGCATTACTCAGTTCGCCCGCCTCGTCCGACAGTCCACCGGTATCTACCGCGAGGACTTTTTGCGAGCCCCGCCATACCTCTCCATACAGTCGATCGCGGGTCACCCCGGGCTGATCATCTACCAATGCCTGCCGCGACCGAGTCAACCTGTTAAAAAGAGTTGATTTACCTACGTTGGGGCGCCCAACAAGTGCAACTATCGGAATCATTGCTCTTTATATGGCCTAGGCCGTGGACTGGTACTGGTTACGAGGTAGGTCAACCGCGTACAGACCAGGCAGTTAGCGCGCCATTTTCTGATAGCGTTAGAAAGTTTCCATCTTCGTCGACAGAAAATATCCCCATGACTGCTCCGCCACGCCCTTTCTTGCGTCCCAATAACTCCCCCGACGTCACGTCAATCAAATAGAGGTACCCTTCGTAATCCCCGACTACGGCCTTTGCTGAATTGCCCAACCCGAGCGGAGCTGTTACCCCGCGCCCACGAATTTTGTCTTGAATCCACTCAACTTTTCCGGTGCCGGCAGTAACTCCAGCCACCGAGCCATCATCCGTGGTCACCAGCAACAACTGACCGGACGATCCAATTGACCGCACGGTCGAAAGGGCCGCCTGCCATTGTATGCGTTTAGTCTGCAGCGAGAGCGCAGTAATCTGTGACTGGTAGGCCGCGACGAACAACAAGTCACCGATCCGGTAGGGATCCGTATCGATATCAACAAGCCGATCAATCTCGTTGCTACCCGACGGGCGCGATATCGGCACGTTCCAAAGTTCACGGCCGGTTTCAGGGTCAATACCCGAGAGTCGGCCACTGGCAAAGCCGACCACAACAACATCCTCAAGAATCAAAGGGGCCGAAAGACCGCGGACACTCAAGGCCGGTACCGCCCGGCGAACTCGCCAGACAACCTTGCCGGACGACAGCGACAGTCCAATCACTTGACCATCGCCCGAACGAAGCAAGACCTTGTCACCCGATATTACGGGCGGCGCTAACACCTCGCTCCCAACCTTCTTCCGCCAGAGCACCAGGCCATCTGCTGTGCCGAGTCCAACTACTTCCCCTTCCCTGGTCACCACAACCACAGTTGCCCCACCCACTCCGACCCCGGCGGCCAGGGCCTCTCCAATATCACGTCGCCACAACACCTTCCCAGTTTGCGTATCGAGAGCAACCACTCCACCCTTAGGCTCGGCGGCATAAATCTTCCCTTCTCCAACATATGGATTTAGCAAGAAATTGTTGTTGGTATACCCAGCGCCTATATCCCTTCGCCAGGATTTTTTAAGATCAATCTGCTGTTCAACTCGAGGCACACTTCCTGCGGGTACACCCTCACGCATAAAGTGCACAGCCCCAGACCCGCATCCGCCTAGAACAAATGCTAGCGCCATAACGACAAAGCGCCTAAAACTCATTGACTGTCAGAACCTTTCCGGGTCATATTCAACTTTGCATTCAGCAGTTGTCCAGCCGGCGAGTCCGAGGCCATTGTGGCCAATGCCGTCTGATAAGCCTGCTGCGCTTTGCCCCAGTCACCTACCTCAGCCAAGGCGTCACCAAGCAATTCCTGATATTGGGAAGCAAAGCCCTCGTTCTGCCCTTCAGCCGCAAGTGCTTTAATACGGTCAGGCTTTCCAGCTTGTAGCGCGAGTACGGCGAGGCGGATCCGCGCGGTGTGGGCCATCGCGGGATCTTTTGTTATCACAAGCAAATTCTCAAGCGCCGCCTCAGTCTGACTATGATTGCCAGCATCAGCCGCTAGTCGGGCAAGCATGAGTCGAGCGATATCGGCATACCCGGTTTCAGAGTGGCTCGCTACCAGCGTATCTGCGGCTCGAACCACAGTCTCATTATCTTCTTTAGCGACCGCGACGAGCATCTGTTCGTAGTACATCGAGGCCTGTCCCGTCTGATAATCCTGGTATATGCGCCATCCCTGGATACCGCTGACACCACCTATGCCGATTACGATTCCGGCAACAATGCCTGTGCCGTTACGTTTCCACCATTGCTTTAGTTTCTCGGTCTCATCATCCTGGGCAAAATGAATCTGTGGGCCCTGCTGCTCATCTGTCATGTCAAATACCAGTTAGTGTGAATCAACGCCAAGGATCTTTTGGACTTCTTCGACCAGAGCGTGTGCTGGCACGCTCATCTGCGGGCCATGGCTACGTAAAGGCTTGATACTGACGGTTCCCTGGTTGCGCTCATCATCCCCTACTATCACGGCCACAAACGCACCGCTTGCATCGGCGCGACGCATCTGTTTCTTGAGGCTTCCCTTGCCACAATTGGACAGCACGTCGAGACCCGCATCTCGCAGTTGCTCGCCGTAGCTCACGCCCAACTCCTCAACGCCTGCGGCCACAAGCACCAGAAAGACCTCGGCCCTCACACAGGGCGAATCCACCTCTTTAAGCGCCACCAGATCAATCAGGCGCTCAAGGCCGCAGGCAAATCCAGCTGCTGGGGTTGGAGTACCACCAAGTTGCTCAACTAGAGTGTCGTAACGTCCACCAGCACAAACGGCGCTTTGCGCACCTAGCTGATCCGTAACCCACTCAAAAACAACACCAGTATAGTAATCAAGTCCCCGAACCAGGCGGCTATTAACTTTGAAGTCGATGTTTGCTGCAATCAACAGATCCTTGAGTCGGGAAAACTCGGCCAGCTCGGGATCGCTCAGAAAGTCCATCAAGTCGGGTGCGCCCGCAAGCGTCGCCTGGGTACCCTTATCCTTGCTATCTAATATACGTAAAGGGTTTCGTTGCAGGCGTCGTTGGCTGTCACTGTCAAGAGTGTCCACATGGGCTGCCAGGTAGTCACGCAAAGCATCTCGGAAAGCTGCTCGCGCCGAGGCAGACCCCAGTGTGTTGATCTCCAAGCTAACGCCAGAAATCCCCAAGGTGCGCCATAGTCTTTCGCCAAGGGAAATAATCTCGGCATCTATATCGGGCCCGGGCCATCCCAAAGCTTCAACGCCAAACTGATGAAACTGACGGTAGCGGCCCTTTTGGGGTCGCTCATGCCGAAACATGGGGCCGGTATACCATAAACGCTGAGTCTGGTTATGCAACAAGCCGTGCTCGTTGCCGGCGCGCACACAGCTTGCCGTGGCCTCTGGCCGAAGCGTCAGGCTATCGCCGTTATTGTCGGTAAAAGTGTACATCTCCTTTTCAACAATATCGGTTTGCTCGCCGATAGATCGATAAAAAAGATCGGAGCGCTCAATTACCGGCGTGCGAATCTCTTGGTAACCATAACGGCCTGCAACTTCGCGCAACACGGCTTCAACCCGCTGCCAGCGAGGCGTCTGACTGGGCAGTAAATCATTCATCCCGCGCACGGAGCGCACATTATGTCCGAAGGCCATTGTGCTAGCGCCCAACAATAACTTTGGCGTTACGGCCAGATTTAGGAACCGGTATTGCGAGTTCGCGGCCACGGTAAATAACGCTGGTGCCTTCAGGATAACTAACCTGCAGGGTGAATGGCGGTTCGCCAGCCAGCGTAATGACTTTGCCAGACTCGACATATCGGCGAAACAGGGTTTGATCATCACGATCCCATACGACGATATGGGTGCTCTGTTTGACTCGAACCGTCAGCTGGCGTGTATCTGACGAAACGGGGTGACTCACCGAAGCGTTGTCGGCCTCGGCCGGTTTGGCGCCTGATGCCATCTCGGTAGAAAAGGCCGTAGTGACAAACCGATCTGCCACTTGAGGCTCAAGAGTCGCAGACCCGCTGGGTTTCGTTTGGGTAGAAGGTGTCGTAGTTTGGACCTTGAGTTTTGCCTTCGATTTGGCTTTGGCTTTGGGTTTGGGTTTGACTTTGGGTTTTGTCTCAACCTTGGGCTGTGTTTTCTCTACAGACTTGGGCTCAGATAAAAGTGCGCCCTGCGCGTCAATCTTATTGGGTTGGAGCGCTGCGACGACCACATCGTCGGCTACTGGCTTAAGCGTCAATTCAGTGCTCCGCAATCCGCCGATCGTGGCTTCCAGTTCCCCCTCAGATCCGCTCCCAGAAACCTTCGACGTGTTACCGAGATTCGACGAATCTTCTTTCGCTTGTCCAAGAACAACTGCCAAATCAGTTTTTGCTGGTTCAGTGAGGGCAGTTTGTCCAGTAGATCTCTCTTGCCCTAGCGTTGACACAGGATCATTGCGACTCTCGCTGGCCAGGTCTACGCGACCGCGCTCAACATCAGTGGAACGATTCAGGTAGGCGCCATACAAGCCCCCAACCACCAACAGCAACACAAAGGTTGTGACTACCCACCGGTAGTGAATCGCAACAGGTTGGTATCGACCCTTAGTGTGCTCGGTCATGGTGCCGGGGCCATCTTCTTTTGGTGGCAGATCTGCCTGGTAGTCAGCGATCGCCGATTCGATGCTGACACCAGCAAGGCGTGCATAACTTCGAAGATAGCCAACTGCGTAGGTCCAGCCGGCAGTGTTGCTGTAGTCGTCGGCCTCCAGCGCGCGGACCATGTCGGGCAGAAGGTTCAATTCAGCCGCAACATCCTCGACACTCCAGTCGTAGAGCTCTCGAGCGCCACGGAGTATCGCTCCAGGGCTGGTTTGAGCACCTTTGTCAGTCATTCGATCCGCCACCCATGAACGCTCTTAGTTCTTCCACCTGCTCGCTCGCTGGATAATCTGAGCGTAGCTTAGATGCATACTGTACTACTAGGTCCTTGGCTCCAAGTTTTTGTTCGTTACGAACAGCAAGCAGCAGGCTGTCGGCTGACCCGGAGCCCGTACCGAAATAGCGCTCTAGAAAAGCCCTTGTAGAGAGATTTTCGCCCAGACTAAAGCTTACAACAGCGCACTGGTAGAGGATCGCAGCGCTATTCGGCCGTGATACGAGCGCCGCGCGAAGCTGGTCTTGCGCTCCAATCAGATCTGACACCCCTATCAAACAAACACCGAGGCCAAACTGGCTGCGATACGCGGCCGTGTTGAAGGGGTCATCCAAGGCGGCTCGGAACTGTTGAATTCCATCGACCCAAGCGCCTAATTGGCAAAGAACGGTGCCAAAATCATTGCGGGCGCCGAAATTACCAGGGTCACTAGCCAGAGAGATTCTAAACCGTTGGCGCGCCTGTACTGGGTCACCCAGCTTAAATCTCAGCAACGCCATGGCATGATTTGCCGCCGAGTTTTGTGGCGCGATAGCTAACGCTTCCTCCAGGGCCTCAAGTGAAGCCGAGAGGCGGTCTTGTTTCAAATAACCCAGGCCAAGACGCGTATACAACTCAACTCGCTGGCTTTCATCCCAGCCCGGCGGGTTGTCCTGCACAGCGGCGCAACCGACCAGCATCATCAGTCCTAAAAATAATACCGCCAACCTCACTTGCTATCACCACCTAAGGCGTATCGCGCGCTACGGCTGGTGCGGTCATGAACTTTGCCTGCCAGTTGCCCACAGGCAGCCGCAATATCGGCGCCTCTGGTGCGACGAGTGATTGCCAGCAATCCGCCCGCAAAAACTTCCTCGCGAAATCGGTCGATAACCACTTTAGGCGAACAATCGTACGCAATGCCCTCAACCGAATTGAACGGTATGAGATTTACTTTGGCGGGAATATCTCGCAGCAGGCGGACCAATTTTCGGGCGTGATCGACAGAGTCGTTTATTCCATCCAGCATAACGTATTCAAAAGTGATCCGTCGCCGGCTATCGTTATCTAGGAAGCGACGGCAAGCGTCCAAAAGCTGGTCGATAGGATACTTACGATTTAGTGGTACCAGCTGGTCGCGAATATCGTCTTCCACCGCGTGTAAAGAAACCGCAAGACTGACTGGGCAATCTTTGGCCAAACGATCCATTGCCGGCACCACCCCTGCTGTGCTCAGGGTAACGCGCCGACGCGACAGTCCAAATGACAGATCGTCCAACATCAAGCGCATCGCGCTGACCACTGCATCGTAATTGAGTAGCGGCTCGCCCATACCCATCATCACTACGTTCGTGACTGGCCTTGGTCCGAATCCTGCATCAACCAACAATCGCCCAGCCAGCCAGAGCTGGCCAATGATTTCACTGGCCTGGAGATTGCGACTGAAGCCTTGTCGGGCGGTTGCACAGAACGTGCAATTCAGGGCGCAGCCTACCTGGGACGAGATGCACAAGGTTCCCCGATCGGTTTCGGGAATAAATACCGTTTCGATACAGTTGCCATCCTCAAGCCGAAAAAGCCACTTCCGGGTGCCATCTTCAGAGATCTGTTCACCTGCTTTTTCCGGTAATACCAACATCGCCTTTTCAGACAAAGTCTGCCGTAACGAAAGGCTCAGATCCGTCATCTCGGAGAAATCAGTGACACCGCGCTGATAGACCCACTTAAGGAATTGGCGAGCATGAAACTCCTTCGCGTCCAGGCCAACGAAATAATCCTGCAGCGCCGATCGATCCAGCCCGAGTAAGTTGATCTGCTGTGGCACCCGCTTTCCCCTCAGTTCAGCCCGCTCTAGAGCACAGATCAGTCGATTCGAAGAAAAATCCTATTTCTTCCCGGGCGGTATCTGGACCATCAGACCCATGAACCGAGTTGGCTTCGAGCGATTCGGCAAAATCAGCACGGATCGTACCTGGAGCCGCTTCAACAGGATTGGTTGCCCCCATGATTTCGCGGTTGCGCGCAATCCCGTTTTCGCCCTCAAGCACTTGCACCATCACAGGTCCTGAAGTCATGTACTCAACCAAATCGTTGTAAAACGGCCGCTCTCGATGAACCGCATAGAACTCCTGTGCCTGAACCCGGGTGAGATGGATCATCCTGCTGGCAATGATCTGCAATCCCCCGGCTTCAAACCGGGCATAGATCTTGCCGATGAGGTCGCGCCTGACGGCATCTGGCTTTAGGATGGAAAAAGTACGTTCAACGGCCATTCAATATCTCCAGTTTAATAGTTGGGTATGTGGTTCGCGCGCCGGGTGCGCCAAACCCCAGGGTTGATCACACGCTTCGCGCTGAAGCGGCTAAGGATGCCAAAAAGGGTGGCCGCTGTAGGGTAAATTTTAATCTGCGCTTAATGCCTCGGCAATGAGTACTTCACCATCTACTCCTGTAACCACTACCTCTAAGAGCGTTCCCACAGCCGGTATCGGGCCTCTCAATCGAACAGGCATGTAGTTCCCCAGGCGACCATGATAAGTCGTAGGCTGAGAAGTTTCTCGGGTTCGTTCGATCAGTAAGTGGCCTTTATTCAAGATCATGTCTGCCAGTGCCTCAGCGCGTAAATGTTGGCCAACCTGTCGAAGTTCAGCTGCACGTCGTCGCCGCTCATCACGTGGTACTTGCCGTGGAATGCGTGCCGAAGGGGTCCCCGGCCTAGCTGAATACGCAAAAACGTGTGGGTACACAATGTTCGCTTTTTTTAAGATTTCGAGCGTACAGCGAAAATCAGATTCTGTCTCAGTGGGGAACCCAGCCATCACGTCAGCACCAAGCACAAGTGATCCGATTCGTTCACGGGCCGCCTCGAGACGTTCCATCAAAAAAACGGCGTCATAGCGCCGCTTCATGCGCTTGAGGATCAAGGTGCTTCCACTTTGTAAGGACACATGAAGGTATGGGCAAAAACGATTACTTTGGGCCAAGATACTAAGTAAGGGGTCTTCAATATGGACCGGGTCTATCGAGCTCAAACGCACTCGAAAATCTCCCGGCAGGGCGGCGATCTCTTGCACGAGACGGGTCAGCGAAGTGATCTCTGGCCGATTGTTATCCGATAAATCGCTGTAACTCCCCAAATCGACCCCACACAAAACGATCTCTCGATAGCCCTGATCGACAAAGGTATGAATCTGCCGCAACACGCTCTGCCGATCAAAAGAGCGACTTTGTCCGCGGGCTCGATGAATGACGCAAAAAGTGCATGACTGGTCACACCCCTGCTGTATTTGGACAAAAGCGCGGGTACGTGACTCGTATCCGTTCAATAAAGCCGCCGGCAAACTGCTCAGCCTATCTACCCGAACCGGAACCTGGTTCGACCGGAAATCCTTGGGCAACTCCCGGGCGGCCTGGGCAACTGCCAGTTTATGATCATTTCCAAGCACCAGCGAGACGCCGGGGATCGTAGCGCACTCCGCGGGCTCGTTCTGCGCGTAGCAGCCGGTTAAGATAACCTTAGCTGACGGATTTTGCCGCAGCACACGCCGTGTTGCCTGGCGGGTCTGGCGATCCGCTTCGGCTGTAACCGTGCACGAATTGATAACGTACAGATCGGCGGTATCACGGGGGTCTACTACCGTCCAGTGGTCTTCTGCCAACCGTTGAGCCATAACTGCGGATTCAAAGGTATTGACCTTACAGCCCAGAGTTATTACAGCCGCGCGCCCAGGAGTTGCCCGGATCGGAGCTCTAGTAACATCCGAAACGACCATAGTCGATTCGGGAGGAGTCCTCCCGAAAGCCGATCCCACTTAGCTCGATTTCACAGTGAAACTTTCGCCGCAGCCGCATTCATCGACCACGTTGGGGTTATTGAAATGAAACGCAGCAGAAAGCCCATCGGCAGCAAAGTCAATTTCCGTCCCATCCAGGTAGGCCACACTGCTGTCATCAACAATGACTTTGATACCGCAACTGGTAAAGACTTTGTCGGTGGCGCCGACTTCATCTGCGTAGTCCACCACATAGGCAAGCCCAGAGCAGCCCGTGGTCTTAATTCCCAGACGCAGACCCTCGCCTCGGCCCCGCGACTGAAGATGTGTGCGCACGCGCTCTGCAGCGGCGTCGGTAAGTGTAATTGCCATAATGTTCGCTCAAAAAGGTTCTTTTTAACCGTGCGCCTTTTTCACAGGTTAGCAACGGCTTTCGCTAGGCGATTTTACCATGTTTGACTCAAACTCACTACCGCTCACCGCTAGCGTCACTCCTTCGGATCGTATGTTCAATTGAGGTCAGAACACCTCTGACAATGTTGATATCCGCCTGAGAACACAGCCCCTGTCGCAAAAGTCGACGTATTTTTCGAAGCAGCCGCGTGCGAGGGCCCGTTAGGAACCCTGTGCGATGACCGACCCGCTCCAGGTGTTCCATCAGACGTTCGAACTCCGAGACCGTCATCGGGGCCGTTCCTTTTAATCGGGGATCATCCTCACACCCATTATCCTCATTGGACGAATGGGGATATGACTGCCGGCGAACCTCATAAATCAAAATGGCAACTGCGGTTGCAACATTTAAGGAAGAGAAATCATCTTCCACCCCAATCCGTACATGGGCATGACAAAGATCGAGGTGTTCATTTGTCAATCCTGCGGCCTCCTGACCAAATACCAAAGCCGTAGATCCATGCCGAGAGGCATCAATTAACCGAGATGCTGCGTTTTGCGGCTCGAGCAAAGGCGAGCCAATGGTCCGGAGGCGCGCTGTAGCGCCAATAACAAAACTACAGCCAGCTATCGCCCCCTCAAGAGTGTCGCAAACGGTTGCCTGTTCAAGAATATGCTCGGCACCTGCTGCGCGCGCCGACGCGGCTTGGGCTGGGAAAACCCGAGGCCTCACCAGACGTAGGTCTGCCACACCGAGGTTAGCCATTACTCTTGCTGCTGCCCCAATATTTCCGGGATGGGTTGTCTCAACCATCACGATCCTTAGGTTTTCGATCAAATTTGTGCTCCTAGACGGTGAGCCGAATATCCGACACGCTGCCGCCTACCATACGTTAGAATTCGCGCCACGATTTCGTCCCGACCTGAATTTCGCTACCAGTGCCACGCTTGGCGACTTTGCGGTTATCCGCACACTGTAAGACGGACACGGGATCCATTTGCCACACTTCCGGAGGATTTGCATCGACCATGCATCCCATGCTGTATACCGCAGTACGCGCCGTGCGCGAGGCTGGACGGGTCATTTTAATGTACCTGGACCAACTCGATCGACTCGAAGTCAGTTCGAAGGGTCGTAACGATTTTGTCAGCCAGGCTGATATTGAAGCCGAACGAGCGATTCTCGAAATTCTGACCAAAGCCTACCCTGACCACGGAATACTGGCCGAAGAGAGTGGCGCTAAGGAAGGGGGTGATTACACCTGGGTGATTGACCCACTCGATGGTACAACCAATTTTCTCCACGGGTTTCCAGTTTTTGGTATATCGGTGGGAGTTACCCGAAAAAACATTATCGAGCACGGGGTTGTGTACGATCCACTACGGGACGAGATGTTCACGGCTAGTCGAGGAGATGGTGCTCAACTGAACGGTAGACGAATCCGGGTGAGCAGCACCCGGCACCTTGAGCCAGCCCTTCTAGGTACTGGTTTTCCATTTCGCGACCTCAAGGTTATCGAGCCGTGGATGCGCACCTTTGAGGCCTTACTGCCGAAAACGGCAGGAATCCGTCGAACGGGCGCCGCTTCAATTGATCTTGCCTATGTCGCCTCCGGTCGATTGGACGGTTTCTGGGAATTTGGACTCAAACCCTGGGATATTGCAGCAGGTGCGCTATTGATTCGTGAGGCCGGAGGTTTAGTTGCAGATTTTTCTGGCGGCCAGGATTTCCTCGCTAACGGGAACGTGGTGGCCGCCAACACACATCTTTTCGAGGCATTACGCAAAACTGTTGCCCAAAGAGCGCTTTGATATATACCTCAACCTCTAGATTCCATAGAATCTGTACCAGACTATCTCGATTCAAGCGACCCGGAGAATATAAATGACCTACGTAGTTGGCGATTCGTGCATCCGTTGTAAACTTACCGACTGTGTTGAAGTCTGCCCTGTGGATTGCTTTCATGAAGGTCCTAACTTTCTAGTTATTGATCCTGAAGAATGCATAGATTGCAGCCTGTGCGAACCGGAGTGCCCGGTGAATGCAATCTTTGCGGAAGAAGACCTTCCGGATGACCAACAGGAATTCTTGGCTCTCAATATCGAGCTCTCCCAGAAATGGCCGGTAATCACCGAGATGAAACCTGCGCCCGAGGACGCTGACGACTGGAAGGAAATTAAGGGAAAGCTGCACCACCTGCAGCGCTAACCTGCTTATAAGGCGAAAGATATCCACGCAGTTTCGCCTTTAACCAAAAGCGCCTCCCCAACGAAAAAGTAATTGCAGGCAAAGGTTGGCGCCGAGCCCTGCAACCACATCGTCTGCGACAATTCCAAAACCACCTCTTAGGCGTTGGTCAATTGTTGAAATCGGGGGTGGCTTGGAGATATCTAATAACCGGAATAAAACAAACCCGGCCACCAGCGCCGGTACGGATGGAGGCACCAGTGCCAGTGTTACTAGAATGCCCGCGATCTCGTCAATGACAATGCGGGGATCATCATGAACCCCAAGTAAATCCGCCGTACGCCCCGACACCCAGATAGCGATGATCACAACCAGGGTCATAATCACAAGGTAAACCGTGGGTCCGGCGTTCCACAAAAACCAGGCCAAGACGAGACCCGGTAGCGTACCGACCGTACCCGGCGCCCACGGGCTGCGACCAGTGCCAAAACCTTGCCCGATCAGGCAAATAAAGTGTTCAATAACCGAAAGAGTTCTCGCCACTACGCCTTACCCGCTCCAGTTGTGTCGGTAGCCCAGCACCAAGTCAGTCAAAATCCTATCGTTATGACGCACATAACAAGTCCCGCTGGAAGTCACCTCACCAATACAGGTCAACGGGAGAGCAAGCTCTTCTTCAAGAACGCTAACCGAACCTCGCCTCGCCTTCGGCACGGTAAAACACAGTTCATAGTCATCCCCACCCCCCAACGCTAACTCCAAGGCACGGCGATGGCCAAGGTAGCGCTCTGCCTGCGGGTAAAGCGGGATTCGGCCGGCATCGATATCCGCACCCAAATTACCGCTCGCATAAAGAATATGACCAAGATCACTCAACAAACCGTCAGAAATATCGATAGCGCTGTGTGCCAGCCCGACGAGTGCGACTCCGAGTCCAAGTCTGGGTTGGGGATACCATAAGGCGTCCCGTAACGCGTCTTCTGAACGCACATCGTCGCGTTCGAGTGCGGCAGCCGCGCCGCCCAGGACACCGCTCACATATATACTGTCTCCTGGCTGAGCCCCATTGCGGCATAGCGCTGCCCCTGTGTTTACACGACCGCCGACAGTCATTGTTATCGACAGCGGACCGCGGGTGGTGTCACCCCCCACGAGCGCGACATCGTAGCGATGGGCCAGAGCCAGCAGTGAGACCGCAAACTGCTCTATCCACGATTCATCAAGCGACGGTAAAGTAAGATTAAGTGTCGCCCATTCAGCGCTTGCGCCCATGGCTGCGATATCACTAAGATTAACCGCCAACGCCCTGTGCCCTATTGATGCGGCTGAGTGCTCTTTATGAAAATGAGTATCACAAACCAGCGTATCGGTAACGACAACACTTTCGGTGCCCGGGGTATGAGCGAGCACTGCTCCATCGTCGCCGATGCCAAGTGTGACCCCTTTTCGCCCTGACTGTGGATGGTCGAAATACCGAGCCACCAGTTGAAATTCATCCATTAACTCAGCGACTCATCATCACCATTGCTTTCGGCGCTTTTCGCAAGCTGGTGCAAAACGCTATTGACAAAACGATAGCCCTGTTCAGCACCGAATACATGGGCAACCTGCACAGCTTCATTAATAGCAACGTTCTTGGGCACATCAGGGCGAAAGAGAATCTCGTACGCGCCCACCAGCACAATAGCCCGTTCTACCGGATCCAATTTATCGGACGCTCTTTCCGAAAAAACCTCCAAGCGACGCTCCAGTTCATCCTGATAATGAGGCACTTGTGTAATTAGGTGACGAAAGTAGTCCAGATCCACGCTAGCGAAAGTCTCGTCGCTGATAAACTTTGACTCGATGTCACCCGGGGCCTGACCGGTCACCAGCCATTGGTACAGTGCTTGGGTCGCGTTGCGCCGGGCCAAATGACGTGGGGAGGCGGGCATGTCAGGCGGGCCCCGAATTGTTAATATATTCCATCACTTCGAGTCCGAAACCAGACAATGCATGGGTGCGTAATGGAGCGCCCAGTACCCGAACCTTTCCTACTCCCAAATCGGCAAGAATTTGGCTTCCCGCGCCGAGCATTCGCAATTCACGCTCCTTGCCATCACTGCCAGCCTCCCCGCGCAAGCGCCGGTCGAGTTGTGTCGCGTCTTCCGAGTACTCCAAAAGAACGAGCACACCGGCCGACTCCTTGGAGATTCGCGCTAATGCCGCATCTACGCTCCAGCGTTGACTGTCACGCGCCTGCGCCAACATGTCGAAAGCCCCGCGGTGGGCATTCACCCGAACCACCGTCGGTTCGTCAGATTTAATCGAACCATGGGTCAATGCCATATGCACCTGCTTGAGTTCACGGTCTTCGTAGATCACCGCTCGAAAGTCTCCGTGCCGGGTATTGATCAGGTTTTCAGAGACTCTCCATACCGTTGGTTCTGTTCGCATCCGGTAACGGATGAGGTCTGCAATGGTTCCAATTTTCAGGCCATGTGTCTGTCCAAACTCTAGAAGGTCAGGCAATCGAGCCATACTGCCGTCTGGATTCAGAATCTCGCAAATAACACTGGCAGGTTCGAGCCCGGAAAGTCGAGCCAGATCCACTCCGGCCTCGGTATGCCCAGCACGAGTCAACACCCCACCTGGCTGCGCCATAATCGGAAAGACGTGCCCTGGGCTGACGATATCGGCAGCCGACGCATTCTCGCTGATGGCAGTGCGAATCGTATGCGCGCGGTCCGCTGCCGAGATGCCGGTAGTTACTCCGGATGCCGCTTCGATTGAGACAGTGAAATTGGTCGAGTAACGAGCATTATTATCATTGACCATTAAAGGTAGTTTTAAATCACGGCAGCGATCCTCAGAGAGGGTCAGGCAAATTAGTCCACGGCCTTGGCCCGCCATAAAGTTGATATGCTCCGCGGTAACGAATCCCGCCGCGACAATCAGATCACCTTCATTCTCGCGATCCTCATCGTCGACCAGGATCACCATCTGGCCTTGAAGGTAATCGCGCAGGATATCCTCGATTGGGCTAACTGTACCAGGCAACTTTTCGGCACTCATCGGATGGTCCTGGCCTCGTTTTTAAAATGTGCGACGTTAGTTAAGCACATCGCAGTTCATTCTGGCTCATTCATCACATTCCTGTAGCCGTTTAAGGTAACGTGCAACAAGGTCCGCCTCAATATGAACCAAGTGATCGATCTCCAATTGCCCCAAGGTGGTCGCTGTGAGAGTATGAGGTACCAAATTTAACTCGAACTCGACAGCAGAATTGCTGTCATCAACCCGGTTCACGGTCAGGCTCACGCCATCAACCGTCACCGACCCTTTTTCGGCGATAAGCGGGGCAAGCACGCGAGGCGTCCTAAACCGCATTCGTGTAGAGCGCCCTGTGGGCTCTTTGGCAACAAGCGTACCCAAACCGTCAACGTGGCCGCTCACCAGATGCCCACCAAAACGATCCCCAACACTCATTGCAAGCTCAAGATTTACCCGACTCCCTTCAGACAGCTTGCCCAGATGGGTTCGCGACAAAGTCTCTTCCGATACGTCAAAAGCCAAGCAGTTATCTGAAAGCCGAGCAACAGTTAAACAGACCCCACTAACGGACACGCTGTCTCCAAGCGAAATCTTTTCACCGACCAAGGCTTCGAGCCCCAGCTCTATCGTCAGCTCACCATCGTGGGTAGATACCGCACAGACACGAGCAACACTTTGAACGATTCCCGTAAACATATTTAATGAGAGCTATAGGGCCGATAGACTAAACGCAGGTCGCGGCCGATCTGGGAAACAGTACTAAGTTCGAAACACAATCTATCGTCCATGGATCCAATTCCGGGCAAGACAAACATACCACGACCAGTCGAGCCCAACACATCAGGCGACTGGTAGACCCACACTTCATCAACCAACCCACCTGCGACAAAAGCGCCGGCTACCGCCGCGCCTGCTTCGACCAACACTTCGTTGCACTGGCGAGCAGCTAACAGATCCAGCAATTGGTCAAGGTCTACTTGCCCGTCAGAGCCATGTAGGCAAACCCGCTCAGTTCGCTGATCAAACTCACCTCCCATCTGATTTTCATCAGAACCGGCGATCAGTACCGGGCCATCGACAGAGAATAGGCGTGCCGTAGGGTCGATCTGATTTCGACCAACCAGCACTACCCGCAACGGTTGCGCCACAGGCTCGTCAAGGCGCACATTGAGTCGTGGATTGTCAGCACGAATGGTTCCAATACCGCTCACCAGAGCGCAACTTCGGGCACGAAGATGTTGCACATCATTACGCGCTTCCCCGCTGGTAATCCACTGGCTGCTGCCGTCACCGGCCGCGGTGCGCCCATCCATGGTTGCTGCGACCTTGAGCCGAACCAATGGTCGCCCGGTCTCCATTCGTCGGCAGAAACCGGAATTAAGTTCCCGGGCACCTAACTCGTCATCAGCCAGAATAACCTCGATCCCCGCTTGTTCCAACATCCGATGCCCTCGCCCCGCGACCTTGGGATTGGGGTCGCCCATGGCTGAAACCACCCGCTGAACCCCGGCGTCAATCAGCGCCTGCGCACACGGTCCAGTTCGCCCCTGGTGAGCGCAAGGCTCAAGACTGACAAATACCTCCGCGCCTCGAGCCCGCGCGCCAGCGTTGCGTAAAGCGTGAACCTCGGCATGGGGTTCACCTGCTTTTTCATGCCAGCCCTCACCCACGATCGTGTGATCCTGAACAATCACGCAACCGACCTTAGGGTTCGGTTTTGTTGTGTAAAGTCCCTTGCGTGCAAGCGCAACTGCCTGATTCATCAGATCACGGTCGCGGTCCGTTAGTTGGGTAGGAGTTATCACTTTTCTTCTGAAGCCTTTTCAACCAACAGCGACAACTGGCTCACATTGGAAGCAGTCCCCTTCTCCCGGCGCAGTCGCTCCACTTCTTTACTGAATGCAGAAACATCCTCGAAACTCCGATAGACCGATGCGTAACGCACGTAGGCGATCTCATCTGTGCGCTGCAGTCGATCCATCATGGCCTGTCCTATTAAGGCGGACCGTACCTCCGGCTCACCGCTCAATTGCATCTGGCGGCTGACGGCATTAATCAACGCCTCTACTTTATCCGACCCAACAGGGCGCTTCTCGAGCGCTCGTAACAGGCCTCGGCGAAGCTTTTCCTCATCCCATGGCTCACGACGGCCATCGCTTTTAATAACCCGAGGTTGCTCGAGCTCAAAACGTTCAAAAGTAGTAAAACGATGACTGCAGCCCTGGCATTCCCGGCGGCGGCGGACCGTAGCGCCTGCATTACTAATCCGCGAGTCGACTACCCGGGTATCCTCGTTGGAGCAAGCAGGGCAACGCATAAGAAAAAGGCCGGCAGCGGCGACTTACTTAGGGTAAGGGGTCGCCTTCAACACCTTCCTTCGGTACTGGAAGCATATCCTCCCGGGATATCCCGAGCATCAGCACCGCAGGACTGGCCACAAAGATCGAAGAGTAAGTCCCGATAATCACCCCTACCAACAACGCGGACGCAAACCCTTTGATGATTTCCCCACCGGCCAACAATAATGTCAGCACCACCAGCAGGGTTGTAACCGAAGTGAGGACTGTGCGTGGGAGTGTCTGGTTGACTGAGTGATTCATGATTGAAACGACACTGCCTTTACGCATTTTCCGGAAATTATCGCGAACGCGATCAAAAACAACGATCGTATCATTGAGTGAGTAGCCGATTACTGCCAACACCGCAGCCAGCACGGGTAACGAGAACTCGAGTGCAAGCACTGAGAAAACACCTAGCGTAATAAGGACATCGTGGACCAACGCGACAACAGCGCCAATGGCGAAACGCCACTCAAAGCGTATGGCCACATAGATCAGTATGCCGATCAGTGCATACAGCATTGCCAGGCCGCCTTTTTCAGTCAACTCACCGCCAACCTGCGGACCCACAAACTCTACTCTGCGCATCTGGACCGTGCAGTCGCCAACCAACTCACCGTCCATGGAGCGACACTGTTGAAGGCCCCCTTCGGGACTCTCAGCGAGCACTTCATCAATTGGCGTGCGCAAAGCTTGTACTACAGCAGTGCTGCGCTCGGCAGATGCTTGCCCGGCGACAACAGGCAGGCGAATCAGAATATCTTTTGAGGTGCCAAAATACTGGACGATCGCACTGTCAATGCCCGCCTCGGCTAATACAGAGCGCACCTTGACCGGATCCACAGCGTCAGCATAAGAGACTTCGACCAGTGTTCCACCGGTGAAATCGATTCCGAAATTCAGGCCTCGAACCCCCAGAGAGCCTGCACTAATAGCGAGCAACACCAAAGAAACAAGCATGGCTGAGTGCCGCCTACCCAGAAAATCGTAATCGGTGATTTTTTCAAAAAAACGCATATCTGTCTCAGATCGCCAGGTCTTTCAGGCGACGGCCACCAAAAAAGAAGTTAACCAAAGCCCGTGTTAAGACGATAGCGGTAAACATCGACGTCAGAATACCGATGCTAAGAGTGACCGCGAACCCCTTAATTGGCCCGGTGCCAAAATTAAAGAGCACTATTGCTGCAATCAATGTCGTGAGATTGGCGTCAACGATGGTTGAAAGTGCGCGCTCGTAACCGGTGTGAATGCTCGCTTGAGGTGTATTGCCGTTGCGAAGTTCTTCGCGAATACGCTCAAAAATGAGCACGTTGGCATCCACTGCCATACCTACTGTCAACACAATGCCAGCGACACCTGGCAGGGTTAAAGTCGCCTGCAGTAAAGATAGAACGGCGACGATCATTACCAGATTAAGCGCTAATGCCACGTTGGCAAAGAGGCCGAAAACCCGGTAGTAGATCGCCATAAATACTAGAACCAGAGCAAACCCAATAATCACAGACTGAAATCCTTGGTCAATATTAGCCTGGCCCAAGCTCGGGCCCACAGTCCGCTCTTCAATAATCTCTACAGGTGCCGCGAGTGACCCGGCTCGCAGCATCAAGGAAAGATCGCGCGCCTCATTGACGCTATCGAGGCCTTCGATCTGGAAACGCTTTCCGAGTTGGTCCCGAATTACCGGGGCCGTAATCACTTCTTCAATACGTTGCTTGATCCGTATCGCCCGACCGTCGGCATCTTTCACCGACATGCCATTCACATCGGTCTTGATCGTGGACTTGCTCTCAATATAAAGCACGGCCATGCGCTTGCCGATATTCTTGCCGGTTATCTTCTGATTGATTCGAGCGCCGATCGCATCCAGGGCGATGCTGACGATCGCGCCTCCGCTTTGGGTATCGATGCTCGCGGCAGCATCCACAATATTTTCACCAGAATAGATCACCCGCTTTTTGAGCAAAATAGGCCGGCCGTCCCGAAAGCGGAAAATCTTAGAGCCTGGGGCCACTTTGCCGCTCAAGGCGGCATCAAGACTATGCTCTTCATCCACCATCATCATCTCGAGCGTCGCGGTGCGTCCAAGAATCCGTTTGGCACGGGCTGTGTCCTGAACACCCGGCAACTGGACGACGATACGACGATCGCCCTGGCGCTGAATAACCGGCTCGGCAACTCCCAACTGGTCGACCCGGTTACGCAGCGCCGTGATGTTTTGTTCGAGTGCGAACTCGGATAACTCCTCTATCTCGTTGTCAGACAGCCGCATACGTAGCGCGCCGTCCGCATTGTCCTTTGCATCCGCGATAACTAAACCGGGCAATGTTTTTCTGATTTCGTCCACAGCATCTGCTAGCACCGCTGGGTCACGCAGTACCACCGTGATACCACCAGAGCCATCTCGGCCGATCTTTTGGTAGCGAATTTTGGCCTCACGCAACGTTGAACGAAGATCGCCGACATAACGATCTTCGGCCCGTCGCACGGCACTTTGCATATCGACTTCCAATAGGAAATGCACACCGCCGCGCAAGTCCAGGCCGAGGTACATTGGCAATGCACCAACCCGTGACAACCAGTCAGGCGCAGCCGGCAACAACGTTAAAGCAACAGTAGTGCCACTGGCAAGGCGTGACTCCAACAAGTCCCGCGCCTGTAACTGGACGTCGGTAGTCGCAAACCGAACTCGTATTCCCCGATCATCCAGAACTGCTGACTTGTACTTGACCTCAGATGAGTCCAGGACTTTTTGCACCTGGTCTAACTCCGCCGTTCCCAAACGTGCGCCGCGTGCACCGCGCAATTGAACACCCGGATCATCGCCGAACAGGTTGGGAAGAGCATAGAATGCCCCAGGCACGATCACCACTGCGATGATCAGCCACTTCCACCACGGAGTGTGGTTTCGCATTGGCTTAGTAGGTGCCCTTCGGCATCACTTGGGCGACCGACTGGCGCTGAACTTTGGCATTCAGGCCGCTGGCGATCTCCAATGTGATGAAATTGTCATCGAGGTCTATGACTTTTCCCAAAAGCCCTCCATTGGTCACAATTTCTTCGCCCTTTTTGAGTGCTATGACCATTTCCTTGTGTTGTTTGGCTCTTTTTTGCTGCGGGCGTATCAGCAAGAAGTAGAACAAAATAAAGATTACCACCAGCGGCAACAGGCTGAACAAGCCGCCGCCCGCGTCTCCCCCCGCTTG